>Ga0315279_10001377_pt1 | contig 40807 bp, 33 predicted proteins | sample YL17G06_20_MG_FD_203694 | JGI IMG/M metagenome (GOLD analysis project Ga0315279, IMG submission 203694) | Sediment microbial communities from Yellowstone Lake, YNP, Wyoming, USA - YL17G06_20 | ecosystem: Environmental > Aquatic > Freshwater > Lake > Sediment | place: USA: Wyoming | collected...
TGGGTTTGGAACCCCAAAGCTGACCGATGAAAGGTTTCCGCCCTGCCTTCGCCGAAGCGGCTACGCGCAGGCAGGTCTAAAGCTTCATCACCCGACCGCCTGTTCCGTGTTGAAGCGGAAGTAGTTTCTCGTTGATTGCGACACAGTCTCGAGAGGGTGGGAGGTGGTTCTATTTGCGTGCTAAAATCATAATAAATAAGAGGTAGATTTCGTGTCTCAATCTTGGGACAACCTCACGTCCCGTTTATCCGCGCAAGACTGCATCACACTAATGTTGTAGGAGACCCTCTCGGTATAATAGCTCATGGGCCTTCTTCAACTCATCCCTGATCTCGATGTGCTGTGGGCACTTCTCCTCGCATTTCAAGCATTCTGTACAGGCTGAAGCCTGCTCGCCTGGGGGAATCGTAATGGAATAGAGCACGGGCGCTATTTCCTTGGCATTCGATGCGTAGAGATCGTTATAGAGGGAAAAGACCGCGGGAATGTTCACCCCGGTCTCGCAAGGCATGCAGTAAGCGCAGCCCGTACAGTCGACCTTAAGCATTTTCCTGTAGGCCTGTCTTGCCTGCTGGATGAGGGAGAGTTCATTTGGGGTAAGCGTATTCGGTTTTCCCTCATCTGCGATTCGTATGTTCTCTATCACCTGATTCATGGTGCTCATACCGCTCAGTGCAGTCGATACTTCGGCCTGGTTCCAAACCCAGCGAAGGGCCCACTCAGCCGGTGTTCTTTTTATTCCAGCGGAGTTCCAGATCGCTCGAGCTTCGTCCGGTATGGGATCCGCCAGTCTTCCTCCGCGAATCGGCTCCATGACAACCACCCCGAGCCCTTTAGAAGCAGCGTAAAGGAGACCTTCTTTTCCCGCCTGGGTGTCTTCGTCATAATAGTTGTATTGAATCTGGCATAGTTTCCAGTCATAGCCATCGACGATCTCCTTAAAGATCCTCACATCATCGTGAAAGGAGAAGCCGATGTGACGTGCCCGACCGTCGGCCTGTACCCGGTCCAGAAATCTGAGCATGCCCAGTTCCTTCATTTTGTGCCAGACCGGTCGATTCAGTGCATGGACCAGGTAGACGTCCACAAAGCCCGTATCAAGCCTCTTGAGTTGTTCCTCAAGGGTTCTTTCGAAATCACTGGCCTCTTTCACCACCATGGTGGGCAGTTTTGTTGCGATGAAAACCTTATCCCGAAATGGTTTTAGCGCCTTCCCCAGAACAACTTCACTCTGTCCGGCATGATACACATAGGCGGTATCAAAGTAATTGACCCCCCGACTCACCGCGAATTCGATCATTTTTGTTGTTTCTTCTTCATCGATCTTCTTGTTCGGATTAAAAGCGTCGAGGGCGCTTGTGCTTCCACCCGCAAAGGGAAGACGCATGGCGCCAAATCCAAGGATAGAAACACTCAATTCAGTTTTTCCCAGCTTTCTGTAAAGCATTTTGGACCTCCTTACGAAAATGCTGCAGAATGCCCGGGCCTGTGCCTGCCTGCGGTAGGCAGGGGCCGGGATGAATGTAGCGAATCAAAAACCGATAGGCAGGACATTCTTGTCCTGCATTGCATTTTTTCTCAGAACTTAGGCCCCGTTCTCAATCGTCGGCGCCTTTCCTTCATCGCGCTCATTATGAGGTCTTTTTTGTCCCTATTGCGTCGCCTGACGCATAAACTATTTATAAATCAATATCCATTCATTCTCAATAATTTTCCATAAAATGTGTTATCATATCGCACCTAAAGGTCACGTTTAGGAGACAAGGGATGTGACTTCAATCTCCCAGTCATTGATCGGTACACAATTCCTGTTTTTTGATTACCGCTGACCTCACAGGCAATAGAGGTGCTCCATGCCCTAACTTTTAAGTACAAAAGAACGGAGCACCGTGCTGCTACTGATCCCTGGTGAAAATGATAGTTTAATCCCTCTCGATACAGTTAATGCAATCTATGAGAGAGCTCGTGAACCCAAAGCCATATCCATCCTGCCAATCCGCCATTTTGATATCTATAAAGACCCGTGTTTGTCGAAGGCAGCCAGCGTAGCAATCGACTGGTTTAGGAAGTATCTTTGATACAATAGCATCCGTCCTGACACCTAACCCCTTTGCCGATAAGCTGGGTAGCAGTTCGATACAACCATAAGTATTTTCGGAAGATCTGGCGTTAAACACCTATTGACAAGGATTTCCTCCTGATGTTAGTTGTTACTAATACAAACGCATTAAATCATATTACCCCCCACCCGCCCCCCCCTCAAGGGGGGAGGGTGAGGGTGGGGGTGATTGTCATTTATTTAGTGCGTTTGTATTAGCTTACGCTGATTACGATATTGGTTCTCCTGAGTCTCCGCAGTGAAGATGAACATTTCAGAAGGCGATGAGTTTAAATAGGGGAAAAGATAACGATGGACATGCAGTGGGCACAATTATCTCCAGAGGAGAAACGGGAACAAAGATTCAATTGGTTTCTCGATGCACAGGGGATTAAATTCACCGGCCCGGAAGCTGAAAAGGCATACAAAGTGCGCGCGGAGAGATTAGTCAGCGTCTTGAAGGTACAAGAGCCTGACCGGGTACCTGTGATACTCCCCATCGGCGCTACACCGGCCTATCAATACGGTCTGGATTACCATACCGTCATGTATGACTATGAAAAAGCAGCGGAGGCATGGGCAAAGTTTAACAATGAATTTGAAATGGATAGTTACGCAAGTCCAGCGATGGTCCTTCCTGGAAAGATTTACGACCTACTCGACTACAAATTATACGTCTGGCCGGGTCACGGCCTGCCGACCAGTGCCAGAAGGTTCCAATATGTCGAGGGCGAGTACATGAAGGAAGATGAATACGATGTCCTAATTAAAAACCCTTCTGATTTCTTTATGAGAGTCTATATCCCCCGCATCTTCGGTGCATTTGAGTCCTTCAAACTTTTACAGTCGATCATCAATATCGTTGAGCTACCATCAAGGTATTTTATACCTTATGCTTTCCCGGCGGTGCAGGCGGCTCAACAGACGCTCATCGAAGTTGGCAAAGAATTATCAAAATGGATGCAATTTGTCTTCGAATTTGACAGACGTGGACGTGAATCGGGATTCCCATCGATGATGTTTATTCTTGGCCTTTCCCCCTTTGATATCATTGGCGATACGCTCAGAGGGACTCGGGGGATCATGAAGGATATGTACCGGCAACCTGACAAACTGATTGAAGCCATGGATGTGATTGCTGACCTGACGATTGATTCAGCCATATCCACAGCCAACACCCTCAGGGGTCTGATGGTGACTTTCCCATTGCATAAAGGAGCCGACGGCTGGATGTCTCAGAAGCAGTTTGACACCTTCTACTGGCCCCCTTTGAGAAAGGTCATCCATGCACTGATTAACGAGGGCATCATCGTATCCCTTTTTGCAGAGGGAGGCTACAATACACGCCTCGAAAGTGTGAACGAATTCCCCAAAGGTGCAGTGAGCTGGCTGTTTGACAGAACGGACATGGTCCGGGCCAAAAAGATTCTTGGTGAAAACTGTTGCATCTCCGGCAATGTGCCTGCCTCACTCCTGGTAACGGGTACACCTCGCGAGGTCAAAGAGTACTGCCGCAAACTGATCGAAGTTTGCAGTAAAGGTGGCGGCTACATACTGGCCTCTGGATCAGTTGGTGTTGATGAGGCGAAACTGGAGAACCTACAAGCCATGATGGAGGCTGCCAAAGAATACGGCGTTTATAAATAGGAGATGATGGTGTGCCGGACACCTGAAAAGAGGCCTCCGGTCTAACAGATCGTGCATGGACGGGAAGATTGACCAAACCTGGGAGGAAGTATGAATTTGGCAACTAATTTGGAAAGATCGGCTCTCTTTTTTCCAAACCAACCAGCCATCAGTGAAGGTGGAGTCGAAATCAGTTATGCACAACTCAATGAGAGGGCAAACCGTATCGCCACAGCTCTGCTGGAGATGGGTGTGAAGACCGGAGATTACATCGGTCTCTGTGCCCCGAATTCAGGCGACTGGCTCGCCTTTTACTTTGGTGTCATCAAAATGGGCGCCATTGCAGTGACCTTGTCTAGCCTCCTTACCCGCGATGAGTTGACCCTCTTGATTAATCATTCGAAGCCGAGAATTGTCTTCACAGTAGAGGAGAAATTGGGGGACTTTAAAGAATTGAGGGGGGCAGGGGCGATCGAAAAGGTGATTTGCCGGAACGGTGACATGGACGTCGGTCGGCTGATGGAAAGGGGGATGAAGTCATTCAAGGCTGTCGAGCGAAACCGAACCGACACCGCCGCCATCCTTTATACCGGAGGGACGACCGGAATACCCAAGGGAGTGATGTTAAGTCATGAGAACATTAATACCTCGGCCCACAATGTTTCTTTCTGCGAGCGTTCAACTTCTACTGACCGGGCTCTCTGTTTCCTTCCCTTCAATCATGTTTTTGGACAGATGCATATCATGAATGCGACCATTCGAAGCGCAGGATGTCTGGAACTTCTTCCTTCTTTTGACATGGACCGGTTTTTGGCAGTCACAAAGTCGGGGCGAGTGACCAAACTCTTTTCTGTACCTACTGGGTATGCAAGGCTCCTGACCTTGGAAAACCTAAAGGAGCGATTGGGAAAGGTTCGCTATTCCTTTTCGGCGGCTGCCAGCATGGCCGTTCAGATTGTTCAGCAGTGGAAAGAGCGGACAGGGTTGACCATTTATGAGGGATATGGTCTGACAGAGACGGCTTCCGCGGTGACGTATAATCACATCTATCGGCATGTCGTCGGATCGATCGGGGAGTGTGTGCCCGGGGTGGAGGTCCAGATTAGAGATCATGAGGGCCATCAGGTGGAGCAGGGCCGAGAAGGTGAAATCTGTATCCGGGGGCCCAATGTCATGACGGGCTACTTGAATAACCCTGAGGAAACACGGGCTGCCTTTTGGGAGGATGGCTGGTTCAGATCAGGGGATATCGGACATTTCGATGAGTATGATTACCTCTATATTGTGGATCGACTCAAGGATATGATCATCACCGGAGGTGAGAATGTATACCCCCGCGAAGTTGAGGAAAAGGTTTACACCAGGCCCGAGGTGGAACTGTGCGCTGTGGTCGGACTTCCTGACAAGGAATGGGGGGAGCGAGTGACTGCTTTCGTCGTGCCCAAACCTGGGAAGACCGTTATACCAGAGGAATTGAAGCTGTTCTTGAAATCATGCCTCTCACCCTTTAAGGTTCCCAAGGAATTCATCCTCTTGGACGAAATGCCGAAGAGTTCCTCAGGTAAAATATTAAAGCGCGAGCTGAAGAAACAGTATGAAAAACGTTCGAAGGAGTTGGGACCACCGAGAAGATAAAGCCTATCGGTCCCTATGACCTTTATCGAGAGGAGCCAGGAACAAAGCCTTCGAACAGCTGGAACATGTTTCCTTCAGAATCCTTGCAACAAGCACTAAAGCCTACACCGGGGACCTCTGTCTTCGGAGTCACAACGCTGCCTCCAGCGGCAAGTACTCTTTGGATGTATTCATCAGCCGAAGGCACGTGTATTCCGCATAGCACCGGTTGTGTCGAGTCCCCCCGATGTTTGATCGCTCCGTTTATACCCAATTCACTTGGATCTCCTGTAACCGTCAGCCAGTAATCGACCGGGCCTTCCCATTTACGGATTTTCCATCCAAAGGCATCCTCGTAGAATTTTGCTGCACGCTCTGGATTATCCGCACAGATTTCAAAGTGAATGACTCTTAACATATATCCTCCTTTCGTGTTTTTATATGCTTCATACGTTAATACTAATACAAACGCATTAAATCATATTACCCCCCACCCGCCCCTCCCTATACCCTTTCTGCTACCTTGCCTTCCTCAGAATCTTAAGATAGAACTACTGATTTCCTTTCCCGGCCTTTGGGAGGAAAGGATTATTTTCCAATCAACTTTATGTACTTCAGGGCATTCTCCCCGGCAATTCGGCCACTGTTAAGGGCAAAGCCATAGGTGCTGCCAGGTGTGAAGAAGTTGTAATCAGGAGGATTACCAAAAATCCCGCAGGCATCATAGCCGGCAGCATAGAGGCCAGGGATGACACGGTTCTCTTTGTTCAGAACCTCTGTTTTTTCGTTGATCTTGATCCCTCCAAGGGTTCCATACATAGAAGGGAAAATCCTGAAGGCATAGAATCTGGGCTCCTGAACAGGCCGTAGGTATTTCGGGTTTTTGTTGAAAAGATCATCGTGGCCTTTCTCGCAGAATCGGTTGTATTCATCTGCGGTTCTCCGCAACGGTCCGGGGGTAACCCCGATCTTCTTCGCCAATCCTTCCAGCGAGTCAGCCACAAATACATTCGTATTCTTTTTCCTGATCAGCGTTTTGATCTGGCCATCCAGATCATTCAGTTTGGATTCAGGGAAAAAGATATTGGAATAGTCCACGCCTTCTTGCTCCATATGTTTCTTTGTGTTCCCGTCAAAAATAAGAAAAGAGCATTTGCCAGTCTGTCTGGCGATTGCATTGCCCGCAAATACAGGGTTTCTGATGATCTCTTCGTTGAAAAAGCGTTCTCCCTCCTGATTGATCCACAGGTACGGCTGGCCCTGTATAATAGGGAGCTGTGATTCGAAAAAACCCGGGCCCGGTACACCGACGATGAGTTGGGGACCCATCCCGTCGGGAACCGCACCCACTTCCCATGCCATTTTAATACCGTCTCCTGTTAATTTGAGATCGAATAACGGGAAGAGGTTGGTGCCCAGATCAAATCCACAATACTTCTTCATCATCCCCTTATTACTGCTGAAACCACCGGTAGCGATCACCACCGCTCTGGTTTTCACCTTTATCCTCCCTGAGCGACCGTCTACCATCACGCCTGCAACCCGGTCTTTGTCCATAACAATCTTCTTCACTGCTGTGGCAAGATAGACTTCTACCCCCTTTTCCTCCGCTCTGGCCCTGAGTGCCTTCATCACAATAACTCCTGTACCTTGTCCCTTTACAGGATGACCGGTGGCATATCCACCGACGAGGTGAGGAGAGGGAGTGGACGGAAGCTCCATAAACTCAATACCCTGCCGCTCCAGCCACTCGATCGTGTTGGCTGACTTATCGATAAAGGCCCTTACCAATTTGGCGTTGACCCACCAATGATTAAAATTCATAAAGCTCTGAAATACCTGATCCCTTGTAAATGGGTAGTTTTTTTCACGCTGCAGCCTACTTTCTACAGCGAAGATACCTCCCCTGGGGAGATTGGAAGTTCCACCGGGGGTATGTCTCTTTTCGAATACGACTGCTTTCGCACCGCCTTCTGTTGCGGTTAATGCGGCCGCCATTCCCGCTCCGCCGGTCCCAACAACCACTACATCAGTTAAGGATTGTCTCATAGGTTTTCCTCTTTCTTAAAGTTTCTTTGAAGCCGTAGAAGGACTACTTTGCGCCGTTCTTATCTGTTAGGGTGGGCAGTCAAAAAGATGGGCCAGGTAATGTACCCGGCCCATCCTCCTCTATCTTCACTTCTTCGATCAGACAATTACTTCTTTCTCTTCATCGAAGCCTGGCGATTAATATTCGGATCTTTGACAACCTGCCAGAGTCTGTACAGCTCCGGTAAGAATTGGGGGAACCTTTCCGCTTCCTTTGTAGCATGTCTCCTCCAGCCCTCATCGGCTCCCGGCGGCAACGGGATCAGCATCCGCGATGTGGATTTCAGTTTTGTTCCATAGGGTGCGGCTTCATATTGATGGACAACATAACCCACAACCTTGTCGTCAGGGGGCATGATCCCTGTGGCGACGATGACATGCTCGTAATGGGTGGGAATAGGGCATGTATCCGGATCGTCCCAACGTATACGAATCTTTAACATGGGACTTCCGCCCAGGCTCTCCTCGACCTGCTGGATAGCGCCTATATGGGTGTCCCGGCCAGGGGGGATCTCCCATACGAACGATTTGTGCTCGTCAGGTTCCCATAAGGGGTAACCCTTCTCCATATTGACCCACCACCAGTCGAGCATCTCCGGGGTGAGGCCGTGTAACTCACTCTCGACAACAACGTCTGTCGGCAAATGCTTCTTCTCCACTTTTTCCATGCTTCGGCTCCTGTTCTTCAGTTCGTCTCGTTGAGGTGGACTTTTGTACGACTCCTTGATAGAAGCGCCATCCCTGCTCACAGGCTTGAACGTATATTGATCTATTGGCACCGGCTCGGTGCTCACAGGCTTGAACTTGTATTTGTCTATTGGTACCGGCTCGGTACCCACAACCATCTCCTTGTCCTGCTGTTTCAGGGTAATCCATTTGAGCCAGTTCTTGTCGTCACGGTTCGGATAATCCTCTCTGTAGTGCCACCCTCTGGACTCCGTTCTCATTAATGCGGCCCTGAAACTCATTTCTGCACAGACCGCCATAGCCTTCACCTCGTGGCACTTGTGCAGAGCGTGGCTATCTTTTGCACAGAGCTCCGGGAGTTTCGCCTGGACTTCCGCCACTTTCGACAGGGCCTCTTCCAGCCTTTCCTTGCTCCGGCGGGCATTGTATTTCACCGGCGCAACAACTTCATGTATAGCCCGTTTGAGTTCTTCAGCCGAATATCCCTTGTCTCTACGCATAGGGGCAAAAAGATTCTCTTTTAGCCGCCTTACCTCAGAAGCATTAACCTTGGGCGGTGCTGCGTGAGTGATATATTTGACAGCGGATGGAGCTGCAGAGAGTGCGCTTAGCGCAGCATTCATCAGACCCGAGCCCCTTAGACCCGAGGGGGGAGGTAATGCCCCGGTCCAGTTTGCACCTGCCTTGCTCCCATCACCGATGGCCCAGAGACCGGGCAGGGTGGTTCTCATCTCGTGGTCCACTTTGATCGGGGATAGCTCAGCGATGAAGCCTACGGTCACCTCTAACTTTGGAGAAAACGGCGGCCCATATTTCATTTCCTTTGCTATTTGGCGGCCAAAAAAGGCAGCGCAACGCGGTCTGTTCCACCTTGCCATGATCGGACCCATGCGCTGCATGAGGGCTTGCATGTCAACGAACAACGGGCCGTTTCCCTCCATGATCTCTTTTTCCATGCCCAAAATAACGGACAGTGTGATGTCAGGTACCTCATCGTCTACGTACTTGAGGGAAATATGCTCACCCTTCGCATTGTAAAGAAAATGATGGGCATTGGGGAGGGCTCCGTTCGTTCCTTTAACGAGTATATCGTAAAAATTTCCAAACTCAGCGTTTCTCATCTCGGCCCCGGCCCAATAGGCCGCAGCCACCCCATCACCACAGCCGTCCCACATCCTCATGACCTTGAATTGGCAGTTACCATTAGCCAGGATGATGGCTTTGGATTTAAATACCGTGAAATGTCCGTCTATGAGATCGAAGGCAACTGCACCGGTAACCCGGTCACCCTCCTTCAAGAGCTCAACCACCTGGGTCTTGTCCATCATCTTTGTTCGCAGTTTCTTGGCTCTCGCTCTCAGGGGCAGCATCATATCGGCATCGACAGCAGCCATTGAATATCCAGAAAAAATATCATTCAGATCTATTTTCCCCTCCACATCCTTGAACACCGTTACACCCCATTTATCAAGCTGTTCCATGACCCCGTAGGTTCTGCTGGCGAAGGAATAAAATAGGTCTTGATCGTTGAGATAGTACCCGATCTTTCTGACGTGATGCTCAATAAATTTATCGATATCTTGATGAGGCGCCAACGTCATCAGAACGCACGCACCTTTATTTGCCTTGCCGCCCCAGCCGATGCTCTGCTTATCTACCAAAAGAACATCCGTATCCGGGGATTCCTCTTTGGCCTTGATCGCCGCGATAAGACCCCCGATTCCGCCCCCGACGATCAGCAAATCGGTGGTAATACCCTTTCCCATATTCTCCAATTTAGCCATGGAGCGACTCCTTTCTCTTCAGAAGGGTTCAGGATGATTGTCTTCACTACGAGATGGCCGCCACGGACTGCCCGGGCATGTGTGGGATCACCTCAATGCATTGCTCTGGGCAGGCGAGTTCGCACCAGTAGCACCAGACACAGTCTTCGGGATAGGCAGGAATTGGCTTTTTCTCCTTTTCATCCCAGCGATAGACGTCGACAAAGCAGGCTTTGTAGCAGGTCTTGCAGCCCTTACACTTTTCTTTATCGATCTCAATCTTTGCACTCATCGTTCACCTCCATTTTCTCTTCCGTTTATTTCGGAATCTCGAGAAAATGCTTAGTTTACCCCTGATGTTGCATAAAAAGCCGGACAGGTGACCCTCCAAACCTTTACCAAGCGGATTTTATTAAAATTTTATGAGTAAATCTCTTCTTCACTGAGCGTGGAATCCAGGATTACTAAAGAGACCGGGGTAGCTAAGCGCTGAAAGGTGCCGCTGTAAAGCTTTTCCGGCCCACCTGCCCGGCCTTTTTTAGAGGTTTTTTGCAACATTTGGGTTTATCCTCTCATCTCTTGTGGTCGCACAAGATCCCTTAGCCCTTTCCGGCAGGAGGCAGAGAATAGGATTTATACGATTTGTATTTATCTATCATCTCCTGAGTGATCTTATCCTTGTTCCGCTGGAACTCCCTGTTCATGTCGCCGATTTCATAGAAATGGATCGCTTTCCCTGCAAGGGTTAAGCGGGATTTCTTCTGCTCTCCCTCCGGGAAGGTCACGGTGATCTTACCGTTATCCACTTTTATAGTTCCTTTAATACCGCATACGGCACACTCGATCGGAGACTCCTTTCCCACCACCATCAGGTTCGTATGACAGACAGGGCACGTCCCAGGCTCATCGCCCATATACTTCACTTCACCGAATACCTTGCCCAGTTTACCCATTGCCTCGGCCACATGGCGTCCCAGCTTTCCGGCTCTTTTCATTGCTTCTTCATCGAGTAAAACTTGACCAGGATTGCCAGAGCCAAGGACCTGCAATTGATCGACGATTTCAATCTGCCTTGGGAAAGTGAGGCAATACATCAGGGGAAGACCGAGAGAAACCCAGTAGGGCAACGGCGCGCCGCCAACCGCTATGAAGGCACCGGCTCTCGGTTTGAAGGACCTCTCGTCACCGGGTGTTTCAATACCCAACTTCTTCATCTCCATCTGGAAACTCACATCATGTAATGCCCTGTCGCAAAACACTTTATAATACCCAGGAGGGGTCAAGATATACACCGGCAAACTGACAATCAACCCATCGCACTCCATAATCCTGTCCCAAAGAAAAGCCACATCGTCCTTTATCGGACATGCTTCCGGTTTTGGCTTTTTGGTTCCGAAACAAGCCCCACAGCCGGTACAGGGTTTGATGGTGAGGTCGTGGAGACGTATAATCTCTACGTCAATACCACCCATTTTCTCTGCCTTCATCAAGGCCTCTTTCAGTAAAATTTCACTGTTTCCCATCTTTCTTCCGCAAGACAATCCGAGAAGTCTCATAACAATAACCTCCTTCGCTCTATTCACGAACTTCCAATCTTTGTCATACTCTCTTAGCCATATCGAAAGGCTAAAGCATCTTGCCCAAAGGTACGTCTTCTCCAGGTATGCTGGTGACATCCCCTCGGACGAATTGTTTCCTATTCGGAAACAATTAAGCATATCCTGGGAACCTTGTCAAGCTTTTCCATAATCCGTCCCAACGGTTGACAAGCTTTATTTGCTTTATTACAATGCACCGTGCGGTTCGATGGGAAGATCTTCGCCCGTCGGTCACCGATATGCCAAAGGAGGTTTGAAGAATCATGACCTCGTCATGGATTACCCGAGAGGACATCGAATTTGAGAGTCCGGAGGCTAAGCAAGCATACCGGGAAAGGGCGCAAAGAATCTTAGACGCGATACAATTGAAGACTCCTGATAGGATACCTTTCTGGTTCCAGGATTTGGGTTATTTTCCGTGTAAATATACTGGGATTACCTTTGAAAAGGCGGCTTATGATCCTGAGGCATGGTTTGGGGCAAACAAGAAGGTCTTATTGGATTTCAAACCGGACATGTTTTTTAACCCCGCTTACACCATACGCGGATCCGGGCAGGCGTATGAGGCTCTCGGCACAAAATATATGAAGTGGCCTGGCCATGGCGTCTCTCCCAATTCTCCGCATCAGTACGTTGAAGGAGAATACATGAAGGCAGACGAATACGATGCCTTCATTAACGATATGTCCGATTATGTGATGAGGACGTTTTTGCCGCGCGTCTACGGAGCACTGGAGCCTTTTTCTTCGCTTCCATCCATCAGTTCCTTAGGACTCGGCTTACCGGGGACGAGTGAGATTCTTCTGCGACCGGAGATTCAATCCGCTTTCAGAGCCATCCACCAAGCAGGAATCGAATCAATGAAGTGGAGTAAGGCGGCCGGCGCATTCTTGAAGGAAATGAATAGTCTCGGATTCCCTGTGTTGATAGGCAGTGCAGCGTTGATCCCTTTCGATATGATTTCTGATCAATTCAGGGGGATGCGCGGGTCAATGCTGGATATGTATCGATGTCCGGAAAAGCTCCATAGGGCCATGGAAAGGGTGCTTCCGATGAGTATCAATATGGCACTTTCAGGCGCGAGAAGAACCGGAAACCCAGGGGTGTTCATTGCCGTCCACAGGGGCGCTGACGGATTCATGTCGACCAAGCAGTTCGAAACGTTCTACTGGCCCGGCTTTCGGAAGCTTGCATTGACTTTGATCGAAGAAGATCTGATACCCTGCGTCTTCTTTGAGGGGAACTGTACATCGCGTCTCGAATATCTGAGGGACTTGCCGAAGGGTAAAATTCTCGGGTTTTTCGAGAACACCGATATCCACAAAGCGAAAGAAAGGCTTGGGGATGTGATGTGTATGGCAGGGTTCATGCCTCTTTCGATCCTGCAGGTTGGCACACCCGATCAGGTGAAGGACCACGCAAAGGAGCTCATCGATGTGCTCGGAAAGGGCGGGGGTTATATCATGGGGCCTAAGAGTATAATGGATGAAGCGAATCCTGAACTGGTAAGGGTGTGGGTGGATTTCACGAAGGAGTATGGGGTGCGTGTGTAGCCTCGTCGACCTTATTAAACCAGATGTGGCATTGAAAAGGCTGTTGGGTGTGCTTTCAAACCTTTACCAAGCGGTTTTTGACTATGTTTTATGGGTAACATACGATATCACCTAAGTTGACTTCTGAAATGTGCTTGGAAACACAGTAGCACGACGCTAAAAGGTTCCGCTATAAAGCTTTTTCAGCACACCCAACAGCCTTTATAATGTTTTTTATGCAACAGCTGGGTTAATACTTCATGTAAAGGAAGGAATGATAACCATGGAAAGCTCATTCGAACAAAAAATCGCGGACCTGCAGGAGGAGGAGATTCTTACTCTGGTTCGGCGGGAACTCGAATCCGGGATCGATCCTATTGAAATTCTCAATGCCTGTCAAAAAGGGATGGAACTCGTGGGTGAAAGGTTTTCGACGGGAATTTATTTCATCTCTGACTTGATGATGGCAGGAGAGATCTTCCGGCAGATCAGCTCGATTCTATCCCCTAAGCTGGGAGGCAAATCAATTTCAAAGAGGGGCAAGGTCGTCTTTGGGACAGTGAAGGGAGATATCCACGACATCGGCAAAGACCTGGTGGTAGGCATTCTCCGATCAGTCGGCTATGAGGTGAAAGATCTTGGCGTGGATGTGCCCTCCGAACGCTTTATGGAAGCAGTGCGGGAGACAGGCGCTACCGTCTTAGGTCTCTCGTGCCTTTTGACAGTGGCCTTCGATTCAATGAAGGAAACGGTAAAGGCGCTGGAGGTTGCCGGGCTGAGGTCGAAAGTCAGGATAATGATCGGCGGTGGTCCGGTGAACGAGAAGGTCTGTAAATATACAGGTGCTGACGGTTGGGGAAACAATCCTCAGGCCGCAGTCAATCTATGCAAGGAGTGGATAGCATGAACGGGGATAACGAAAAACTGTACCAGGAGCGGTTGGACCTTATCAAGAAGGCTATTCATGTTGAGCCGGTGGACCGCATACCGGTGATCTACATGGGAGACGCCTTCTCCCCGCGCTATATGGGGATGAAGCTCTCCCAGTACGTCAGTGATCCTGAAGCCCCGGTCGATGTCACCGTCGCCGCCATGGATCGAATAGGGGGTTTTGATGGAATCAACCTTGCCGGGGTGGGCAGGCGGTCAGCCGGTTTCGGCCTTGGTCGTATGAAGATGCCAGGTCGCGAGCTACCCGAAGACAGCGTCTGGCAGGTAGAGGAAATCGAAATCATGAAGCCCGAGGACTATGACACTATTATTGAAAAGGGATACCCGGTCTTCCTGAGCGAAGCCCTGCCAAGGGCTATCAAGGATATGGAGGCGTTTCAAGCGAACATGGCCTGGATGGTTGCTAACGCCGGACGCAAGTTACAGGACTACCGTAACCACGGCTATGTCATCATCTCTGGTTTCGGGATGGGCGTCCCCTTGGAGCTCTTTGCTGGTGCCCGGTCGACGCCTCAGTTCTTTTACGATCTCTACCGGAGACCGGACAAGGTGAAGGCAGCCATGGACGCAACCATGCCGACTCTGATCCAGATGACGATCATGATTACGAAGATGTCCCCGGTCCTTGGAAGTTGGATAGGTGGATTTCGTGGTGCGCCGCCATTCCTCTCGCCCAAACTGTGGGATAAATTCTTTTTTCCTTACCTCCTGCAGATGGTAGAGGCACTCGTAGAGAATGATATCGTTCCCATCTTGCACTTCGACCAGTGCTGGGACCGAGAGTTGAGCCGACTGCGCGAGCTGCCGGCGAAGAAGTGCGTCCTGAATCCGGACGGAATGACCGATCTCAGAAAGTTTAAGGAGGTCGTCGGTGACCACATGTCGATCATGGGAGATGTACCCTCCACACTCTTCGCCATCGGGACTCCGGAGGAGATCCGAAACTACGTGCGTGACTTAGTGCGCGATATCGGCCCCCAAGGACTGCTTCTGGCCCCCGGCTGCGATGCGCCGGTGAATACCAAGCCGGAAAACATGAAAGCCTTTGTCGCTGCTGCTCATGAATTTGGTAAAGTGTAGGTGGATACAAAACAAGACGATCCGAGGGGTGCTGGAGCAAGAATACATAAACCTTACAATTGGTAAAAATCTTACAAAGGGAGGTGGGTGTGCTGAGAAACCTTTACAGCGGCACCCTTAAACGGTTCACTACTATGTTCCCCAGCATATGGCAAAAGTCACCCTTCGTGACATCGCATGTTACCCATAAGACATAGAGACAATCCGCATTGTAAAGGTTGGGAGGCACACATACCTTCCTTTCTAATACAACACTAAGGTAAACCTATGATGATTATCGGAGAAAAAATCAATGGGACCCATTCGCGTGTGGCCCAAGCCATCGTTGAAAGAGACGGTGAATTCATTATTGATCTGGCGAAGGGTCAGGTTGCCAGCGGTGTCGATTTCCTCGATGTCAATGCCGGGACTTCGCCAAACCGAGAAACTGAAGATCTGGTATGGTTGGTGAAGACCGTACAGGGTGCAGTGGATGTGCCCCTATGCCTCGATAGCCCCAACTCCGGACCACTTTCGTCCGCCCTTAAAGAGGTTAAACAGACGCCGATGGTCAATTCCATCAGCGGAGAATCCACCCGGTTGATGGACGTACTCCCTCTTGTTGCGGAGCACGGTTGTCCGGTGATTGCGTTGGCTCTCGATGACAGAGGAATCCCAAAGGGCATCGAAGGCCGATTGGATGTTATTCGTCGGGTTTTAAATCAGACCCGTGCCAAGGGGGTTCCTGACGAAAAGGTATACATCGATCCTCTTATGTTGACACTCGGTACGGACTGGAAATCGGGGAAAGTGGCGATGGAAACGATGCAGGCAATCCGCTCCGAATTTCCGAAAACGCATCTGGTCGCAGGATTGAGTAATATTTCTTACGGGCTGCCTTGGAGGAAGTTGATCAATCGGACGTTTCTGTCCCTGGCAATGATGGCTGGCCTTGACTCAGCTATTCTGGATCCCACGGATAAGGCTCTCAGAGCCACGATATTAACCACCGAACTCGTGCTTGGAAACGATCGTTTTTGCCGCAACTACACGCAATCCTTCAGGTCCGGCCTTATCAGAGTGGATCAAGGTCATTGAAAGAAAGGAACGCCGACAACAAGATGATAAATTAATCATAGAAACGATTTAATTGGCTCTGTTTTAACTCCGGATGAGAACTCAAAACACTTTGGCAAAAAAAACTTGACAAGGTTTCCAAGATATGTAAAATTCGTCTCCAGTTAGGAAACAATTCACCTAATGAAGATGTGATCAGTATTAGGAAACGAAATGAAGATATGATCAGTATTAGGAAACGAATGGGGAAAGGATAAGTTAATGGAAAAGGATTGGAAGCGGCGGTTTCTAATCAGTTTAGCGTGTTTGGTTTTTTTGAATATAGGGTGTGACAAATCGAGCAAGCCTGGAAGCCACGCATCAAATGTACCCCAGGGGGCGGCTCCAGTGATCACTTTTGGAGATAAGTTCTACGACGTCTCAGCCAAAGAGAAAGGGAAGGTTTGGGCGGTTGGTTATTTTGGCGCAATTCTTCATTCGAACGATGGTGGTAAAACCTGGGTCCGGCAGAACGCTGGGACCCCAGATGCTTTTTTGGGAGTTCACTTTGTGAATTACGGTGAGGGATGGGCGGTAGGTGAGCTCGGAGTAATTGTGCATACGAAGGATGGAGGAGCCAAGTGGGAAAAGCAGCAGAACCCAGTACCCAATGAAAGACTTTTAAAGGTTCAATTTATCAACGAGAGGAACGGCTGGGCTGTGGGGACTTATGGCGTGATCCTTCGAACGTTAGATGGAGGGGCCCATTGGGAGAGGCTTCCCTATAAGGAAGATGTTAATCTCAATGACCTTTGTTTTCTTAATGCTTCGGAAGGATGGGTGGCGGGCGAGTTTGAAACAATTCTTCACACCAAGGATGGAGGCAAGACCTGGCAAAAGCAGCGAGGAGATAAAGATGCGAAGCTATTCGGGATAGGGTTTGCGGATGCACTGCGTGGGGTGGCTGTGGGGACTTCAGGGAAGATTCTCGTTACCGGCAATGGGGGGAATAATTGGAAGGAGATAAAAACCCCGACAGGAGATACCCTTCTTAAAGTTCAATTCCACGGGCAATCCCAGGCTACTGCCATAGGGCTGAGAGGTGCTGTGGTTCGGACAGAGGACGGTGGAAGAAACTGGTCTTTGGTTCCCTTACCACGCCATTACACCTGGCTTTCAGGGATAGACTTTACAAAGGAAGGAATTGGATATCTCGTAGGGGATGGGGGAACGATTCTCGTGAGCAGCGACAATGGAAAGAGTTGGATGCGTGTTGGTATGTATGGCGGATGAGGTTAAATTAAAACAGCGGCTATAAAAGGAGAAAGAATGTGATCAGAGGGCTGATTGGATTCGTCATAAAATTTCGATTGATGGTGTTGATTGCGATGATCTTAATTACGGGTTTTTTTGCAACCCAGATTTTCCATATGCAGATGTTTACCCAGTTCCTCGATCTCTTTCCGGCGAACCATCCCTACGTGAAGGTGCATAAGCAATATGAGAGATTCTTTGGCGGCGCTTATCAGGCAACGCTGGTGCTCGAAGTAAAAAATGGGGATGTTTTCAATCAGGAGACATTGAATAAGATACAACGGATTCAATATGACGTGGACCTTATCCCAGGGGTTGACCATTTTTCAGTCCTTTCCATCGCAAGCCCAAGGGCCAATTTTACGATTGAGACACCCACCGGATTCGCCGTACGCCAAATTATGAAAGATGTGCCGAAAGACAACCAGGAGCTTGATGATCTGAAGAAAAAAATTTTTATAAGCCCCTTCAACGGAACCTTCCTTTCAAGAGACCAAAAAGCCCTTCTCCTTAATGCAAACTTCATCGAGGGAAAAATTGATTTCAATAAGCTATTCGAAGCATTCATGAAGATAAAGCAGAGAGAGGAAGACGCAAAACACAAGATCTATCTGTCTGGCATGCCCCTGATCTACGGCTGGATCTATCATTATGTGCCCAAGATGGCAGTGATTTTTTTGATTACAGCCCTTGTTATCGTGGGCTTGTCATTTCTTTATATGGGACGGGGAGGGCTGTGGTTGTTCCCATTTTTAGGTGCGGTTCTTTGTTCCATATGGGGGCTTGGGTTATCAGCCTTGTTAGGATTCCATTTTGACCCTCTGATTATTGTGATTCCATTTTTGCTTAGCGCACGGGCGATGAGCCATGGCGTTCAGTGGGTTGAGAGGTTTGGGGAAGAATATCGGAGATTAGGTGATACCAAAAAAGCGGCGTTAGTGACTGGAGCCGGGCTCTTCCCGCCGGGGCTCATCAGCATCTTGACAGATGCTTTGGGTCTTACGGTTATCAGTATCACCCCGATTCCCATTTTGAAGAATCTTGCCTATCTGGGAACGTTTTGGGCACTCAGTGCCATTTTTGTGGTATTGCTGCTTTTCCCTGCATTGTTCTCCATGTTTAAAAAGGTAAAAGTTCCCGAAGTGTCGGATAAGCCCACGACGATTGGATACAAAATCGAATTCTTAATCGAACATTACCTGAGGCGCATCCTTGGGAGGCTTTCCAGTTGGACCTTTGGAAAAGGCCGCTACATCACGGTGGGTATCGCTGTGGCTGTCTTGATCCTTGCTATTATCTCCTCCAGATCGCTTAAATTTGGTGATGCGAATCCAGGGACCCCCATTCTCTGGCCCAATTCAGAATACAACTTAGATGTTAAGCGTACCAATGATTTTTTCCCCGGAGTAGATCAGATGTGGGTAGTCATTGAAGGGAAAACACAGGGAGCAATGGCGAAACCGGACGTCGTACGAGGAATGGAAGCACTTAAATATCATATGATGCAAGATCCAAATGTTGGATTTGCCACTTCTATTGCCGACATTATCAAAAGTATAAGCATGTTAATGCGTGGGAACGACCCGAAGATGGAGTATATCCCCCCAACAGCGCAGGAGATTGATAATTTACTGTTTGTCTTTAAGATGGGATCCGCAGCGGGCGACATGGACCCATGGATCGATATGACGACTCTGGAAGGTGCGAGCAACGTCAGACTTTATCTAAAGAACCACGAAGGGAGTCTCCTGGACGAAGTGATCAACCGGGTAACGGATTTCATCAAGAATAATCCGAACCTCATGGAAAATGCAGTTCCGAAACCAGCCGGTGGATTGGGAGGAATTCTGGCAGCGGCCAATGAGGTCATTGCCGTCAAGAATGACCAGATCCTTCTCATGGTTTTAGGGATGACCTTTATTCTATGTGCCATAACGTATCGGTCGTTGTTGGCAGGGCTTCTTTTCACCATGTCCATGGTTCTGGCTAACTTTCTTGCTTTTACCTACATGGCTTTCAAGGGGATTGGGCTAAATATTAATACGCTTCCTGTGGCCTCCTTAGGGATAGGGTTAGGTGTGGACTATGGTCTCTATATTGTCAGTCGAATTACAGAGGTGTACCAGGAGGAAAAGGATTTGAAGAAGGCGGTGATCGGAGGGGTGACCACATCAGGGAGGGCGGTGTTTTTTACGGCCACCATGATGACAGCCGGGGTGATCTTTTGGTATTTCTCACCGCTCCGATTTCAGGCTGAAATGGGTTTTTTGCTTGGGGTTTTGATGATGGTGAACATGCTGGTGGGAGTGATCGTTCTGCCGGCAGTGATCAACATCCTCAAGCCGAAGTTTATTTACAGGCCTCCCCTTGCGTGAGAGCGAATTCGAAGACCCGTGAGATCCTGAGGCACAAGTCGCAAGAGGTTTTTACCCCTTACTACTTACGCTTTACCACTTACGAATGATATAGAGAGGAGGTGAGGAAAGTTTACAGAGTAAACACTTTTGTGAAGGGGATTGACTGAGGAGGATAGAGTTTTATCTTTTATATGGAACGAATGGGAAAATGAGGAGGTGTAAAGATGAAAAAAGTTGTCCAAAAGTTACTTTTAGTAGTTGCTTTCTTGGGAGTAATGACCCTTTTGATTCCTTCGTATAGCGCTGCTCTTCCACCGGTGAAGTTGGGTGATGAAACTGAATTGAACGTTTACGGCTTTCTCCGGAACAACCTCGGGATGTTAACGGACAACCCTCAACCCTTTGCCCAAAGCAGCAATGATCTCGCTACTGCAAGGACCTGGTTTCGCGGTTACACGGATTTCAAAATCACGAACGAGCTAAGATTCTTCTCGGCTGTCCAGTTGGTCTACGAGCCGTGGTACCCAGTTGAGAAAGGGTCAATAAGCGAGGATAAGCCCAAGGGCCACGAGTACAGTGAATGGAAAAACTATAACGACGTCGTGAGAGAATTTTATCTTGAATGGAAGCCGAATAAAACAAACACCATTAAGATCGGAAGGCAGATTGCTATCTGGGGAGAGGCGATGACCACCCGGGTGGGCGACGTGATCCATCCGGATGATGCACGATTCGGTATGGTTACTTTTAACCTGGATGATACCCGCATACCGTCTTGGATGATCAGGGCAACCCATGACTTTCCCGACATCAATTCGAGCTTTGAATGGATCGTTAATCCAAATATAGTTGAAAGTGAGTATAGGGTGAGTCGGGTCGGGGCCTATTCTATATTAGGGGTCCCCGGACAGAGGTTCGCCTTCGCTCCAGAAATGCGGTTTAGACCACCATTTTCTGTTGGAAACCCTTTCCTTGCCACATTAGACCCAGCACTTTCATTTTTTGCCAATCCCAAGGTCGTTATCGGGCCTCCGATCTCGAGGGATTGGACACATATTCCAGGTGCACCTGGGACGGGTTGGTTTCCATTGTATAATCCGGCTATAAGCGAAGATTTTCCGAGTATGTGGGGCGATCTGCGGGGAGGCTTCAGGACGAACACCACGTTATCAGGGTTTAATTTTGGGTTGACTTACTTTCACACCCAGAACTACGTTCCGACCGTCAAGAGGGGAAGAGTTCTTGTACCGTTTACTCCTTTGCCCCCTCCTCCTATGGGACCTGGCGGAGTTATACCTGGCGTGAGACAGTACACTCTTGTTTATCCGAGCATAGACATCATCGGTGCTTACATGAACAAGCAGCTCCCATGGCCTGGGGTTGTGAGAGCCGAAGTGGCCTATACACCCAACATGCCCTTCAATACCTTTGATCCGGGAGACAGTGATGCCATGGTGCGTCGGGGTGACATTAAATATATGATAGCCTATGACCTCACCAGCTTTCTCTATTTTCAGTGGCACAAAACAGCTCCCTTTGACGTCACCTTCGAGCACACTGGCGAAATAATACCACACAACAAAGACCTTCAGTATATCATTTATGCCACGGAGTTAAGACAATGGAACCCAAGCTTCAACATGCGCATCTCGACAAACTGGCTCTACAACCTCATCTCCACAGATTTGGTAGTCGGCTATTCCCCCTGGGGTAGAAGCGGATTGGTCTCACCGTCTGTAAAATTTATGCCCAATTGGTTCGACAAGAAGCTTTCGGTCCAATTACAGTATAATCACATTTTTGCGAAGAATTTTTATCAGGGCTTGGGGCCATTTAGATCCAAGGACATGGTCCTCTTGACAACTCAGTTCGACTGGTAATTCTTTCCCCCTCACCTAGCCCCTTCCCCTCGAGGGGGGAGGGTGAAGGAGGGGGTGATGACTAAGTACGAGATAAGGAGGAACGACATGAGAAAGGGAATGAAAACAAGTATAGGGTTGTTTGCTCTATCTTTGATTTTTTGTCTTTTATTCACCTCGCTTTCTTTTGGCCAGGAAATGCCGAAGCCAGGCGAGGTGATCGACAAGAGTAACTACAAGAAATATGCGCATCTTTTCCCGGAGGAGTTTTTACCAGGCTTTGAGGACGGCATGGGAGGATTCTGGAAGCCATTTGTCATCAAGGTCATCGAGACAAAACCATATGGACTGCCGGATGCGTTTGTAGCTCTCTCAGAGAAGAACCGCGGCAAGTTCACAATTGACAAAGATGGATTTATTGCAGGTGGATTTGATTACATAGGGTTACCCTTTCCCGGGTTAACGAAAGATGACAAGGACTTTGGTACGAAGTTTATGTACAATTTTAACTATAGGTATATGTGGGACGACGCAGGGGGGGGAGGAGGTGCCCATGACTGTGAAAAAAGGAAAGGGGAACCCATAGCCAATGTGGATTTTCAGGGCAGCATGATCTCCTTTATTAACCGTTTGTTCGAAACGCCTAAGCCCAAGTATGACAATCCTGTCGGTCTGCAAGGTGCCCAGACACTCATTTATACCTATCCGCCAGGTTGGAAAAATATGGGGATGCTACAGTACACATATCTTGATCCCAAGAGGCATAATGAGATATACCTCTATCTGCCCACCATGAGAAGGGTTGTAAGGGGAGATGCAGGGCAATCGTCTACACCCATTCAGGGCACTACCCAGTCCTTCGATGACTTCAATGGTGGGTTCAATGGCAAGGTCTTCGAGTTTACTTTTAAATTATTGGGAGAAAGGAAGGTGCTGGGATCTGCAGACACCCCCTGGAGAATTCCACTTTGTAAGAGGCTGCAAGCGGAGGGAGGGGGAGCTCTGCCTTTTTCAGGTGATAATTTCTCAGTCAGAGACGTCTATATCATAGAAGTAAAATCAAAAGATCCTAAATACCCTCAGAGTAATAAAATACTCTACATTGATAAAGACACTCTTAGTATTTACTATGCAATGGCTTGGGACCGGGCAGGGAAATTCTGGAAGACCTGGTTTACTTTTTATGCACCCGAAAAACTGGCCAATGGGGATGTATTGGCACGACAATATGGCCAGTTCGGAATAGATGTGCAGGTCGGATACGCCACTTCTTTTGTTTTGGAAGGTAATTTGAACGGCAATGGTTTTAAATACGCAGATTTCATGCCATCTATCTTAGGGAAAAAGGGCCGGTAGTCAACTCTTCTTGGGTTGCCTGAGCTGAAAACTAAGCTCTTGGTACATTGCCTGGCAGTGCCGAAAAATGCCGATGGGCACTGCCAGGCTTAAATGCTAAGCAAAGATCTTGCATAGCCCTCATCAGAATGGACTTGTCCGCCTCTTTAATACCAGCAATCCTATCCCTGGTGGTTCCCAACATAAACCAGATAGATATTAGTGGAAAACGTCAGCGATAGGGCTTCTGTGCATGATACTGATCGGGCCTCCTTTGCATCCATCGTTGAAACGATAGTGCACAGAGGTCTCTTAATCACTTGAGAAATTGATAACGCGGAGGACAAAAATGAAACTATTCGCACTTGCAGGTGGATCAAGGATGGGAAATACGGAAATTCTCATTAAAGAAGCTTTGATGGGAGCCAACGAAAAGGGCGCCGAGGTTGAGATGATGCGCATCATAGACCTCGATATCAAGCACTGCAAAGCCTGCTGGCCCTGCCCTGTAATGTTCAAGGGGCCAAACGGATGCATAAGGAAGGATGACGGTCCCTTTGTTTTAGAGAAATTGTTGGAGGCCGATGGACTGCTCATCGGCGCGCCGGTCTATACCCTAACTCCCCCTGGTTCCCTCATGGCGGTTCGTGACCGAGTGTTCGGCCCGAGACTCGATGTGTCTGTCCGGACGGAGTTGAAAAAGATGGCAGACACCCAAGGCACAGGTATGGCTGCCATGTTCGCCAACATCTGGGATGATGAGAGGCTTTACAAGAAGAGGGTCGGCGGTTTCATCTCCCTGGGTGGTGCTCCCAAGAGCAACTGGATTCCCCTGGGACTTCCCCTGCTGCATACCATTACCTTTCCATTACAGGTAGAAATTGTTGACCAGATCGAAGTGCTTGGCACGGGTGAACCAGGTTCCGTTACTCTGAAAGACGATGTCATAGCAAGGGCCAGAAGGCTCGGTCGTCATCTCGCTGAAGCCATGGCAAAGCCTGTGAGTGGAGTGAAATGGATGGGCGAAGAACCTGCCGCCACATGTCCTGTCTGTCAAAGGAACCTGATGGTGTTTGAAAAAGGCTCCGCTCAGGTAGAATGTGCCATCTGCGGCATTAAAGGGGATATTAAAGTGAAGGACAACAAAATAGATATCGTTTTCTCTGAGGAGGAGCAGAAAAAATCCCGCCTCACCCGGGAAGGGAAAAGGATACATTTTTATGAAATAGGCGACGTGATGAGAGAGCTTGCTCTGGACAGGGACAAAATACCGGCGAGGGTGGAAAAATAAAAAGCTTATGATCAATGCATCACTTTGCCGCCGAGCAAATGTAAAGGTGGGAAGGACTCTTAGGACCCAATGACATGGGCATCCTACGGATGTTAGGGCATTGCCCTTAGAGAAGGCTGGAAAGGCTTGTGGAATCGGTAGCGCTTTTCGAAAGCATTTTCATGAGTGATGCAGGGGGGAAAGATCTACCCCTCATGCTGTTATAAAACTTTGTTGGTGCAACTTCTGCAACCTTGATATTTGATGCAATATGAGAAACCTCAATTTAATCAAAGGGGAGGTTAAAGAATGAGACGGAGTATTGCAAGGTTTATTGTTGATACACACTGCCATATTACGACATTGTATCAACCCGGAACCAAAGAAGGATGGGAGATGGTAGAGAGGTGTGAATGGAACGGTCTGCAATATGAGCTCGAGCCTTTTGATAACTGTTTTCTGACCCTGTACGACATGGATAGATATGGTGTAGATATGGCTATTCTACTTCCGAGTATCGCCGGAACCCTTAACGAGAGCCAGGCGAAACTGGTAAAGCGATTTCCGGACAAGTTCAGGGCATGCTGCAGCGATCAAAAGACCGTTCTTAATGCAATGCGGGGTGGAGCCCCGTGGACATTCAAGGCAGCCCTTAAAGAGATTGAAGAGGCATTGAAAACCGGCTATTTCGTTGGAATCGGAGAATTCGTTCCAGGCACCCGGGCAGGGAGCGGACTGATTCCGGGATGTGAAGGTCCTGTGAGTTTTGAGCAAAGAGTAGAGGAATGGGCTGCACTCTGTGAATTGGGAATCAAGTATGATGTGCCTGTTCTTTGCCACGACCAAATTCTCTTTATGAGAAAGGGAAACTGGACTCTGACCGATCTACTGGCAAAGGTATCAGAGATGAATCCTAAAGCCAAGATAGTCCAAACCCACGGAGCGGTTGAAGACGAACGCGAGAGGGGCATGGATGCCATTCGAGACATGTATACTGTCGTCGCATCACTGGATAATGTGTATATGGAAACAGGCGGATGGTGTGAAAAACAGTTCGAGATTGCCTTTGAGGCAGGGGTTACGGCGAATCACCTTATGTGGGGGCATGATTACGGAAATGTTCCTCAATACATTGTCAGAGGGAACATTGAAAAATTCGGACCTAAGTTAAAGCCTTTAGAGTACAGAAAGACCCTGTCATTAATGGCATTTGGTTATAAAAACTTCCCTGCCGTTCCAACTTATCAGCCCGATTTCTATGGCTGGGGATTGAGAACAATCGACAGGGTAGGTGACTGGCTGACACAGGATGAGATCAACCTGATTCTTGGCGGAACCGCTGCCAAATTGTATAAATTACCCGTGCCCTATTCGAGAATGTTCCCGGAGGGAAGACCGGATATCTTCGGTGATAAATGGGAAGAGAGCATACCATTTATACCGAGGGATCAGGTTCAGCATCCTGATCCTGAAGACCTTAAAATGTCAACAAAGCCTTTTATTCCCAAAGTAAGAAAACCTTAGATTGAAAAGAGAGGCACGGCTGTAAGAAAGAGGTCGCATAAGAAGCTATGAATATCTTGATGGGTACATATCATTGCAGCGAGCAAAGCACGAACTGGAGGTTGCCATGGCAATTGGGGTAGGCGTTGACATCATCACCCTCAGCAGGATGAGAGATATACTGGAAACCACTGGCAAGGTGTTTATGGACAAGGTGTTCACGCCGTGGGAGCAGAAGCGGGCTGAAACGCACCCTGACCGCGTGGCCTATCTGGCAATGACGTTTGCTGCCAAAGAAGCCATCTTTAAAACATTTGGAATAGGCTGGGAGACGGGCGTCCAGTTGAAGGAGATAGAGGTCCGGGAGGGGGAACATGGAGAACCGATCCCTGTTCTCGCGGGTAGATTTGCTGAGCTTGCATCGGAACGTGGGGTATCCCGCGTGCTTTTAAGCCTCTCCTATGATGGCGATTACGCGGTAGGCGTGGCAACTCTGTCAGGAGGGCAATAACTCTACTAAGGAAGGATTGTTGCCGGGACATAAAAACGCCCACGTTAGAATGAGGATCCTTAATATATCTTACATTTAGAAAAGGAGAGATTGAGATGAGTACGAATGTAATGGAGCAATTGCAGCTTAAGGCCAAGGCTAATCCTCAAAGGGTCGTGTTCCCTGAAGCCAGCGAGGAGAAGATCCTGCGCGCGGCGCGTCAGGTGCGGGATATGAACATCGCCTATCCCATACTCGTCGGGGAGCCTAAGACCGTATCCGCTTTGGGGGCAAGCATCGGGGTATCTCTTGAGGGCATCACGGTGGTTGATCACACCGATGCGTCGAAGGTCGAGCGTTTCGTAAGCGAGTATGCAAAGATCAATTCGAACTTTCCGGCCTCCGCCCTGAAGCGGATGTTGAAAGACCCCCTTAATTTCGCAGCCATGATGGTGCAATTTGACGAAGCGGACTGTATGGTGGCGGGGTTGAGCCATACGACAGGAGAGGTCATCATGGCCAGTGAGATGATCATCGGGTTGCAGGAAGGCATCTCGACCGTCTCAAGCATGGGCATTATGTCGATACCGGGATATGAGGGCCCGGAAGGCAACCTGTTTGCGATTGCCGACTGCGCCGTCTGTCCGGCGCCAGATTCCAAAGAGCTGGCCGATATAGCCATCTCGACGGCCGACACCGTACGCAGGCTGTTGGGCTGGGAGCCGCGTGTTGCCTTGTTGTCTTTCTCAACAAAGGGCAGCGCCAGCCACGACCGCGTCGACACAGTGTTGAAGGCCCTTGAGATGGTACGCGAGCGCAGGCCGGACCTGCTCATAGACGGCGAGCTTCAGTTGGATTCCGCCATCGTACCGGAGGTGGCAGCCAAGAAGGTGCGGGAAGACAGCCCCGTGGCCGGCAGGGCCAACATCCTTATCTTCCCGGATCTCAATGCCGGCAACATTGGGGTTAAACTTGTCCAGCGTTTTGCCAAAGGTGTTGCTTACGGGCCGCTGCTGCAGGGCTTTGCCAAGCCGGTAAGCGACCTGTCCCGGGGAGCGCCCGTGGAGGAGATAGTCGGGGCCGTCACCATGGTGGCGGTGCGTGCACAGAATAAATAAACCGTCTGCAGACCCGCCAAAGGGATGCTCGAGGTTTTGAGCACCGGTTATCAGCTTTGCACATATGGTTCGATATTAGGGGATAACTGATATGGATAAGAAATACAGGCTTTTTACAATTAATCCTGGCTCCACCTCAACAAAGATTGCCCTCTTTGAAAACGACACAGAGCTGTTTTCGTCCAATGTCTCCCATGACGCAGCAAAGCTCAAGGAGTTTCGCGAGATAAGCGATCAGTTGCCTTATCGTAAGGAGACCATACTGGGCGAGCTGGCGAAAAACAACATTTCCCTTGAAGGGACAGACGCCTTTGTCGGACGCGGCGGCGGCCTGGTCGGTCTGGAGGGCGGAACCTATACGATAAACGAGACCTTGTTGCATCACGCCAGAATTGGTTTTACCGTGAAGCACCCCGCCACACTCGGCAGTCAGCTGGCCTATGACTTCGCATTGACCTATGGTGGAAAAGCCTTCGTCGTCAATCCTCCCGACGTGGATGAGTTTCACCTTGTTGCACGGGCCAGCGGACTCCACGATGTTCCCCGCGAGAGCAGGGGCCACCCTCTCAACCAGAAGGAGGTCGGTATACGCTATGCCGCAGAGATCGGCAGGCGTTATGAGGATCTAAACCTGGTCATATCCCACATCGGAGGCGGCGTATCGGTCACGGCTCACAAAAAGGGTCTTATGGTCGATTCCAACGACGTGATAAACGGCGACGGCCCTATGGCTCCCACCCGCACTGGCGCTGTACCGGCCACTGCCATCATCAAGATGTGTTATTCGGGAAAATATACGGAAAGAGAGATGTATGACCGCATCACCAAGAATGGCGGTCTGGTCGATCATCTTGGCACCTCCGACGTCCGCGAGATACAGGAGCGCATCAAAAACGGCGATGCCTATGCAAAGCTCGTCTTCGACGCCATGATCTATCAGATCAGTAAGAACATCGGCGCTTATGCAACGGTTTTAAAGGGCGAGGTGGATGCTATTTTACTGACCGGCGGCATCGCCAACGACGCCTATCTGGTCGATCAGATCACCGACATGGTGAAGTACATCGCTCCGGTCAAGGTTTATGCAGGTGAGTTCGAGATGGAAGCCCTGGCCGCAGGCGGCCTCAGGGTGCTTACCGGTCAGGAACAGCCCAAGACATATACCGGGGTGCCGGTATGGAATGGTTTTGAAAGGTAGCGAAGGTTTTAAGGTTCATGGGTATCCTCAAAAATCCAAATACAGAATAGAAAAGGAGTAAAACAGCGATGGAATTAAAAGACCAGATATTGGAGAAAATCATTCAACGAGCTGCGGTGCTCTTCAAAAAAGACCCCGGCGAATTGAGCGCGGACACGAATTTTGTGGTCGATCTCAAGGCCAAATCGGTAAATCTCGTTCAGATCATAGCAATATTAGAGGATGCATTTGACGTCTCGATCAATTTCATGGAGTTCAGGAGGAAAAAGACCCTGGGCGAGGCCGCTCAATTTGTCGCCCAGCTTTGCGGGGGCTGATAGGAACAAGATTCAGAAATTCCGTTTAAGATAAAAAAACAGTCTTCTTAAAGAACACAAGAAGGAGGATCATTATGGCTGGAACGATAAGGAAAAAAGAGATGTTCGGTAATGTGGAGATCGAGGCCATCTACAGGGAGACACGAAGACCGGCTCCCCTTGACGCCGATGCCGCCGGCGCATTAGCAACATTTGGATTTTGCCCTCCCCTTGAACACCGCACCTACCTTGCGGAAGACGGCATTCTATGTGACCAGGATGTCCCCGTGACCATGCGCGATGGCACTGTTATCTATACGGACATCTACCGTCCCCTCGGGCAGACCAATATTCCTGCCGTCATTGCATGGAGTTACTTCGGCAAGCGGCAGGGCATGGGCTCGGCAGAATGGCAGGTTATGGGAGTTCCCCCGGGAACGATAACCCGCATGGCCAAGTTCGAATCTCCGGACCCGGGCTATTGGTGCCGCCAAGGATATGCGGTCGCCAACGTGGACCCCCGCGGCGTTGGCCATTCAGAGGGCGATATAAACATGTTCGGCACGCAGGATGGACGTGACGGCTATGACTTTGTCGAATGGCTGGCAACCCAGTACTGGTGCAACGGCAAGATCGGCATGTTCGGCAACTCCGGTGTGGCAATGCCCCAGTGGCGAATCGCCGCAGAGCAGCCGCCTCACCTTGCCTGTATCGCTCCATGGGAAGGCACGGGAGATCTTTATCGTGAGTCGCTTTACGAGGGAGGTATTCCGGGGCTGAGTTTCAACGGATTTATTGTGGGGGCCTTAGTGGGCTCCGGATACGTCGACGACACGTTTGCCATGGCACTCGAGCACCCTTTTATAGACGCCTATTGGGAAGATAAGATTCCGAAATGGGAAAATATCAAGATTCCCACCTATACCACGGTATGTTGGAACCATTTCCACCTGCGAGGTTCCATGGAAGGCTTCAGGAGGATTCGCTCCACAAAGAAATGGCTCCGCTCACATAGGGAGTTTGAGTGGCCCGATACTTATTCCACTGCCGGCCTCGAAGATCTGAAGCGGTTCTTTGACCGCTATCTTAAGGATATTCGCAATGGGTGGGAGCTTACCCCGAGGATCCGCCTTGAGGTCATGGATGCCTACGAGTATGACTATCAGACCAATCGTCCGGAAAAGGAGTTCCCTCTTGCCAGAACTCAGTATAAGAAACTCTATGTCGATGCCGCCAGGGGCGCACTCTCCTTTGATCCGGTTGCCAAGGAATCAAAGGTCAGCTATGTTGGCGAGACAGGGTCTGCGACCTTCGATATGAAGTTTAAGGAAGACATAGAGATTACCGGTTTCATGAAGCTCCGTCTGTGGGTTGAGGCCGATGGCAATGATGATATGGATCTGTTTATTGCGATCCAGAAGCTGGATCAGGACGGAAACTGGCTGCCGGTATCCGTATTGGGAGAGCCCCATCCGGGTGCATGGGGAAAGATGCGGGTATCGCACCGCGAGCTCGATAAGAAGCTGTCTACAGATTTTCAGCCTGTCCAGGCCCATCGCAAGGAAGAAAAGCTGAAGCCCGGCGAAATTGTTCCTGTGGATATTGAGATATGGCCGCACAGCAGGATTTGGCACAAGGGCCAGCAGCTGCGTGTGCTCGTATCAGGGCGTTACATTCGAGAAGGCTGGTTCGAGCCCCTCATCTGGGAGACCAACAACAAGGGCAACCACGTCATCCATTCAGGCGGTAAATACGACTCGTACCTCCAGGTGCCTGTCATTCCCCCGAAATATCAGGCCGGCGATTACGTCTATCGCTAAGCTTAGACAATCATATTTCTGTCGCCAAGGCAGTCAAATAATGGGGTAAACCCTAACTTGGTCATTGCTAAGGTGGTTAAGAAACTGTTTTAATCTATGATATGAAATCAAGTGCCGCAGATATACTCTGCGAGTTTAATAGAAGAGGAGGAACGACCATGGCAGTAGACGGCAAGTATGAGATCACAGTACAGACGCCGATGGGTCCGCAGGCAGGGAGTCTGGTATTCAAGACGGACGGCAATACCTTAACAGGGACCTCAGAGAACATGATGGGTGTATCGGAAATTACCGGAGGCACGGTGAACGGCAACGAGTTTCAGTTTAATGTAGAGGCGAAGACGCCCATGGGCCCCATCAAAATCACCATGAAGGGCAAGGTGGACGGAGACAAGATATCAGGACAGGCGATGAGTCCCTTTGGCCCGGCTCCGATGGAGGGGAAGCGGGTTTAAGAACCGTTGCTTTGTTGGAAGTGTGTGAAGGAATAACCGTGGAGTAAGGTGTTCTCACGGCTTGCGCACTCAGGTGTGTTGCGCAAGCCGTAAACCCTCAAACGGCTATTGAACACTTTTACTGGTTTGGATTTTTATCAAATGTTGACGTCGGGTTCTGCTGAAGATACTCCATTTCAATACTGATAAAGTCGTCAAGAATTGCTAAAAAACCTCGATAGAATTCTGTCCTGGCATATTTTCCTGCCTGTGCACAATACTCTCCTGCCCAGCTCCCCAGGTGGTCTCGAAGAAACTCCTCTTCTTTAGCCAGAGTTGTGGTGGCATCCATGCCGCATGACCACTGATCGATCTCACGGAGGCACAACTGACGCATGAAATCGAGCTCAACGCATAGATAATCCGGTAGTTCGCAGCAGGTTTCATCCGGTAACAGTCCTGCTTTTCGATAGAAATTCTTTACGGTCAAAACGAAAATGGAGATTTATTGAAAATAGGGTTAGAATATTTTTCCAGTCGACTGAAGGCTAAAAGGGGGAGATCTTGGTGACGGAAAACAAAGAATATCTGGACCTCAAAGCGGTTCTTACCATGGTTTTCTTGACGATGCTCTGGGGATTCAACTACACCGCTGTCAAATACTCAAACCAGGGATTGGCACCCGTCTTTACCTCGACGTTAAGATCGATCATTGCATCAATCTGTGGAGTGATCTATTGCATAAGGAGTAAGGAGGAGTTATTTCACACCGACATCATGCTGTTTCATGGCTTTATGGTAGGACTCCTGTTTGGCCTGGAGTTCGCTTGTATTTACGTTGGTCTCGTCTATACGGATGCAACACGCTCAATCATCTTCGTCAACACGAGTCCATTTATTGTCGCCGTAGGGGCCCATTTCTTCTTGAAGGGTGATCGGTTGACCACAGTCAAGACGGCAGGCCTGGTCCTCGCCTTCACGGGTGTTTTCATTGTTTTCGGAGGAAGGCCCATGAGGGCCAAACCAACGATGCTTCTCGGTGACTTGTTGCTGATTCTTGCAGCGTTCTTCTGGGGAGCGACAACACTCTATATTAAACGTTTCATGGCAGGGAAGGTACAACCCATCCATACCTTTCTTTATCAACTCATTTTCTCGATCCCGGTTCTCATAGTTATCAGCCTGATTCTCGAGCCGAAGTGGATCATCCACCTCGATTGCACCGTTCTCTTATCCCTGTTCTATCAATCGATCATTGTAGGATTCATCAGCCTTCTTGTCTGGTTCAGATTGATCCACAATTATCTGGTAAGCAGGCTTTCCGCCTTCACCTTCTTCGGTCCTATTTTCGGCGTACTTTCCGGTGTGCTCCTTCTTGGGGAAGAGCTCACTCTCTCTCTGATGGTAGGGCTTCCGCTGGTATGCCTCGGAATATTCCTCGTTAATTGGAAGAAGGTTTCTCCAAATGAGCTATTATCGAAATAACCTTTGGAAGTCGATACAACAAATTAGGATTCTTGAAATGATGGATTGGCAAAGAGGTTTTTCAACGCCTGTCAGATTAAGCACTGTTCAGGACAGTTTATTAATATGATGGAATAGATTTGAATTCAATTGATGAACTGCCATATCAGTTCCGTCGTGTCCACACGCCCCAGCGAAGTCAGCCCTCTTTTTCTGGATCTAAGCCTGTGGAGGCTTAGTCCCACCCCACCATGGGTCTTACACATTTGTAAGGCGAAATGGTAATCGCCTCATTTTCCGGACAAAGATTTTTACAGATATAGCAAAGCTGACAATCCTCAGGGTAGGCAATGAAAGCCTTCTCGGTTTTCTTATCCATTCTAATTACATCCATCGGACAACTCAGCATGCATGTCCCGCAACCGACACATAGATTTGGATCAATCTTTTCGATCATATTCCTTCTCCTCCCACTCTTCATCTGGTAAAATGACTCTCATGTGCCTCTGGAATCTCATGATTGTTCTGGACTTATACCTCGCCGGGAAGGGTGTACCAATATCTCTGATCCATCGGTAGACTGAGATCGGGTCTCCATTTTACAGGTATCGGCTCTTTGACACACTTCATTTTTCCATCTTCTTCTTTACATAATACCCATGCCAGCCATTCGGTGTCCTTTCTTACCGGGTGATCCTCCCTGATATGTGATCCTCTTGTCTCGGTCCTGAAAAGCCCGGCTCTTAGCTTCATCTCCGCGTTGAGAAGCATATTCTTTGTTTCATGGGCCAGACGCAGTTCATGGGGGTCACGGGCTATGAGTTTAGGAACCAGGTGATCCCGAAGGAACTCGATATTCTCCAGTGCAGCCTCGAGCCTTCCTTGCTTTTTAAGCAAGAGGACGTAATAGGGCATCATGACATTTTGCAGCTGCTGAGTGACCCAGGCGGGTGTAAATCCCTTTTGACGACTCCTCGGTTCGAATGTGCCCTCTTTTAATCTTCCAAACTCATCCACGACGATCACTGATTTCTTTGCCCTTGATGCATACTCCGCCGCTGCTTGCCCTGCTCTGGCACCCTGGCAAGCAGAACCGCTCAAAGAGGTTCCCAGGCCTGTGTAGACAGCGCCGCAAAGCATTGAACACAGTCCATCACCTGCGGCATAAAGTCCGGGAATCTTTGAAGCACATTTCTCATTTGCCGGCCAGATGCCTTCTGATTTATGGATTCCTAATCCTGCGCCAGCGTTCCCGATAATTTCTTTCCCGATCAGGCTGGCGTTGGGAAAGCCGCCCGGCGGCGGCTCTTTTAGCCATGGCGGAAGCAAAAAGACGATCGGGATCATACCCTCGTGAACTTGACGGGGGTTATCAATGACCGGCATCTTACCGGACAAGGGAGTTTCAGATCGGTTGATGCCGTTGTGATGAGTATACCAGTTAAACCAGGAATCGGCCGGATGTTCTGCATTGGTGAAATGGAAGTCTACAAATTCCTTGCCCCCTATTTCGACGCCGACCCTGTAGGCCATCGCATCTCCATCATGGGTCACCGAAGAGATGGGATATCCGTTTGGCTTAAAACCGCCTGGACCTGCACACATGATCGTCGCTTTGGCTCTTATGACGATCATCTTGTCTTCTTCCAAAGGAAACCCGATGGCGCCGACGATTTGCCCATTCTGCTTCAAAAGATCGGTGATCATCACTCTCTCCAGGGTGCGAACACCGCTCTTCAGGACCTGCTTTCTAAGCACCGGACCAAACTCATTCACTCCAATGGCCCCCCAGGAAACGAGATCTTCCCATCGGGCCTTGCTATCGTCTAAGAACATATCCAGATAATCGAGGTTAACCATGTACTCGCCGGACTTCCTGAATTTCTCTATCCATTCTTCCCTTTGATGCCCTCGTGTTTCATCGAAAACCATAAATGTGTTGGCAAAGGGTGTCATGCCTGAACTGCCGATGGCCCCTTTTACCGTCATGGTTACGTCGAGCCCTTTTTCTTTGGCCTTGATGGCTGCAAAAATGCCTGCCATGCCTCCCCCGATCACCAGGACGTCCGTCTCAATTTCATCCTGAGTTACCTGGGATATGGGTTTGGGTCCGGAGTTTCTAAGAAATGCGTCTCCGCGATCTGACGTCATGAAAACTCCTCCTTCCATTTCCTTTGGTGAAATCTTTTCGCCACCCGTATGGTTACCTGACAGTTGCATAATAAGCTTTGCAAAAGGCAGTTGGGTGTGCCGGGAAACCTTTACAGCGGAACCTTTTAACGTTTCGCTCCCAAGGTTTCATACATTCTACAAAGCCCAACTCAGGTAACATGAATCGTTACCCATAAAAATGGCAAAGAACCGCTTGGTAAAAAGGTTGGAGAGCACACCCAACTGCCGATTCAATGCAACGTTAAGGTTTATATACCATCACTCCGAGGTTAATTCAATCTTGGGTGAGAGGGGGGGGCAAAAATTTACAGAAATGTTGACATGGGGCCAGTATCATATTAGTCTTTCGTGACAATCCACGGATAGTGTATGTTATCAGGTAATGTCTAATCCTGTTGCTTCCGTCCAACTGACGAGTCAGTGGATAGGATGAGGAGGCTGCGATGAGTAAGACACCGGAACAACTCTACCAGGAAAGAGAAAAGAGAATCAATGATGCCATTGTTCTCAAGAAGCCGGACAGGGTGCCGGTCATAGGCTATACCGGACTTTTCGCAGCCGAACATTTAGGCATGACTCACGAAGAGCTGATGAACGATATAGATAAAGCTGTGGAAGCCAGCTTTCAAGCCAACATGTATTTTCAGCCTGACCTGGCATGGGGCGGAATATCTCTTGGCCCCATTCTTGAGGCCATCGATTTCAAACAGTTGAAGTGGGCAGGTCACGGTCTTCCTCCGGATGCCTTTTTACAGTGGATAGAAGCGGAAGTCATGAGGCCGGAAGAATATGATGAACTCATCTATGACCCTTCTGATTTTATGGTTCGAAAGTACTGGCCGAGGGCCTACGGGAAACTATCTGTCTTTGGGTCACTTCTCCCACTGCGTCAGATCGTTGGCTATTTTGAGGCTCTGCCCGGTTTCATGCCCTTCGGGACAGCCGAGGGATTGGAAGCCCTGGAGGCCTTAAGGAAGGCCGGCGAAGCATCGCTGAAAGTCATCACTGCGTTAGGGGCGAATACGCAAAGGCTAAAAGAGGCAGGTTTCCCTATGGCATGGGGGGGGATGTCTCAGCCGCCGTTCGACATTATCGGAGATTTTTTAAGGGGAAGAAAGGGTATTATGCTGGATATGTACAGGAGACCGGATAAGATCATCCAGGCCTGTGAGAAACTGCTTCCTACGATGGTAGAGATGGGAGTGTCGACTGCGAAGAGGTCAGGAAATGCCCGTGTTTTCATCGCGCTCCATGGATGCGTAGAAGGATTTATGTCCGTAGAGCAATTCAAAAGATTTTACTGGCCCACTTTCAGGGAGTTGATGGTGACACTCATCAATGAAGGGTGCAACCCTATGGTGTTGGTTGAGGGAGGGTCCACCTCACGTTTGGAAGTTATGCAAGACGTACCTCCTGGAAAGGTGTGGTACTGGTTTGAGAACGTTGATATGGTGAAGGCAAAAGAGGTCCTTGGCGGAAAGGTCTGCATTGGCGGTAACGTACCCCTTTCGCTCCTTACAACAGGGACCCCAGACCAGGTAAGAGACTACTGCAAGAAGCTCATCGATACGGTTGGGAAAGACGGAGGATATATCATGAGTGCCGCCGGCTCGACGGAAGATGCAAAGATAGAGAACATAAAGGCCATGATTGAGTTTACGAAAGAATATGGCGTTTATTGATATTTATTGAACCATGTTAAAGGAAGGAAAAAATGATGGTAGATCAATTAAGAAAAGGGAAGTTTTATGGATGGACATCCCTGGGGGCAGCTGCGTTAGTCCTTTTTATAGTGAATGGTTCACTGCTCTTCTCTTTCGGTGCATTCCTACCTTCCATATGTAAGGAGTTTGGCTGGAAGAGTGGCGACGTATCTGTGGCCTTAACGATACTTTTTGTAGTCATTACCCTTAGTTCTCCATTGGTGGGCTTCTTTACAGGGAAATACGGGCCGAGGAGGGCCATCGTGTTAGGTTGTCTCCTGGCTGCATTGGGACTGTTGTGCGTTGCCTTTCAGTCAAAACTCTGGCAATTCCGTGCTGCCTATGGGCTTATAGGATTGGGTGCCAGTTTTGGCGGGATGATCACCGCAACGACAATTGCCCAAAACTGGTTTGTAAAGAAAGCACCCCTTGCCATGGGGATCACGATTGCCGCAGGAGGAATAGGCGGATTTGTTTTGGTTCCGCTTATTATGGCAATGATTACCAATATGGGCTGGCGATCAGCCTATCTGGTTCTCTGCGGCATCGTTTTTCTGTTTGGGGCAGTCATACCGGGTCTGTTTCTGAGGAATAAACCAGAGGATATGGGACAGTTTCCCGACGGGGCTGCTTCGTCAGAAGAGCACGGCAAAGAAGCGTTTGCTGCGCCTGCCAGAACACGATATGTCACGCCAGTAGATTTCACCGTGAAGGAAGCCACGAGAACGGGGGCGCTATGGACCCTGATCATTTTCAGCAATGCGGTTTTTTTCCTGCTGACTTTTCTTACGGCTCATCAGATAGCCTTTTTGACAAACATAGGCATTGGCGCAGAAATAGCAGCAGTTACCCTGGGTCTGAGTTCGGGAATTAGTACTGTAGGCACGCTGGGAATGGGTTTTCTGGCACTCAAACAAAGTTTAAAAATGCTGACTGCTATTGCGGCCAGTCTTTTGCTCATCGGCATCTTCCTTGCCCTTTTGACGAGATCAGTGCCCATGGCCTTTGCGTTCTCCATAATATTTGGCATAGGGTCCGGGGCGGCACTCGTGGCAGGGATGAGTTTTTTGGCCTCCTATTTTGGACGAAAGGACTACCCAAAAATCATGGGAATCAGCATGCTCTTCGGCATCGTGGGCAGTGTGGGGGCGCCTGTGGGTGGGTTCCTTTTTGACGCTACCAAAAGCTACACGACTGCCTTTGTCGTCGCGATGGTCGTTGCCGCCGTAGCCCTTTTATGTATGCTTATCATCAGGCCTCCTCTGCACCCATCTCTAAAGGAGAAGGGTGTAGCATGAATTCCCCGAAGGATCCAGAGGATGATGTGTAGCGCATAAAACCGAACAGGAAATTGGAACCCGGGAAAGAACTACTAGTGTAGTGTCTCTAAAACTTTTTTACAATGATAATAAGGGTTGTCATTCCCGTGAAAACGGGAATCCAGCTGAAAAGACTGGATTCCCCCGTATCAAGTACGGGGCAGGCTTAATCAAGTCCGGAATGACGTTCTGTGTAAAGTCTTTTCTGAGACAGTACACTAGCAGCCTCCTGTGATTCCGCCGAAGAAATAATTTGCTGTTTAAGTCCGAGAGGCTTTGAATTCCCCACTCAATGCCATAAAAGGATAGTCTATTGAAGAAAGCAAATATTTTTTATGGTTATTGGATATTGGCTGCCTGTTTTTTATTCTCCATGGTCAGTGCAGGATGCGGTGGGGGTGCCTTTAGCTTGTTCGTCAAACCTCTTGAGGGAGACCTGGGCTGGAACCGAACTGAGATCATGGCCGCCTTCACCCTTTTCTTTTTTATCATAGGCATCAGTTCACCCTTTGCAGGGGGTCTTGTTGACCGCTACGGAGCGAGGAAGGTTATTTCAACAGGCTCTTTTATCATGGTCATTGGACTTGTTCTACTAAGTCAAGTGAACGGCCTCTGGCATTTTTACCTCGGTTATGTGCTTGTTGGTGTGGGGTCTACTGCAAACGGTCCGCTTGCTTCAAGTTACCTCGTATCCCATTGGTTTAGAAAACGGAGAGGGATGGCTATAGGGATAGTGTCAATGGGGATGGGTTTGAGTGGAATTATTTTTGCCTTCCTCGTTGCCGTTTACCTCATACCTCATTTGGGCTGGCGTAACGCCTACTTGGTCTTGGCTGCGATTACGGGTGGGGTGGCTATTCCATTGTCGTTATTTGTGGTTCAAACAAAACCTGCTGACCTGGGACTTTATCCCGACGGCGAGGTTTTGGAAACAGCGAATGGAGATCAGTTTGGAAAGAAGCCTTCAACTTTCGAAGGGGTGTCTCTGAAATTTGCTGTAGCTACTCCAGCCTTCTGGCTGATTGGAGTATCTCTCGTTCTAAATCATACCCATCTGGGTATTCTGCAGAATGCGTTTCCCCATCTCAGCGATATTGGTTTTCCTGTGGGCATCGCCGCATCGGCCATTAGTATTACGAGCGTTATTGGTTCCCTAAGTTTCTTCTTTTTTGGCTGGCTCTGTGATCAGATTTCACCTAAATATGCTGCTGCGATGGGTTTAGGTTCAATAGCGCTCGGGATATTTATATTTACCAATATTGGACCGCGATCGCCTGTGGAGCTGATCTGGCTTTACGCCATTATCATGGGGTTTGGGATGGGCAGCTGGATGCCGACCATGTCCATGCTTACCAGCGATACTTTTGGTATGGCTTCTTATGGTACCCTATTTGGTGTCATGAGTCTCTTCCAAAACTTCGGCGGGGGTGCCGGTCCTCTGATCGCCGGGTACTTATATGATTCCATGAATACCTATTACTGGGCCTTTATTCTCATTCTCGCCATGGTTGTGCTGGCCATACCTCTTGTCCTGGCGGTAAGGCGGCCTGTGCATGGTGGGTAACATGATTGAATGCAGGAATGATTATTCCAATCCAAGAGGAGGAGAAAGATGGATGGGTCTATTCAATATCCCCGTCTAAGATGGTTAGTATTGGTTACTGTGGTCATAGGCTACATTGCTTTATCGATTAACATGATCGGCTTTGCTCCACTGCTACCCGAGATTGCAAAGGACCTGAAAATTGATATGGGGACCGCAACGAATTTGATGACAGCATCCGCGTTCTACGCCTCCGTTGCGCTCATTATTGGGGGGTTCCTCTGTGACCGGCTCGGGATCATGTTTGTGGTGATTCTGAGTCTTATGGGCACGGCGCTCTCAACCACGCTGATCCCTTGGCTCGGGACCTCTTACAAGGCAGTCCTCTGGATTCGAACCGTTCAGGGAGCCGCAGGAGGGGTCCTCTTTTGCGTGATGTCTCCGATTTGTGCCATATGGTTTCCACAGCGACAGAGGGGGCTTGCGAGCGGCCTCATGGGTGGGGCGGTCTCAGTGGGTTCGGCCATCGGCGTTTTGGCTGCCCCAGCCTTATTCCTTGCGTTAAAGAGCTGGCAACAGATGGCAGCGTGGTTATCCGTTTTCAGTTGGATTGGCCTGGTGTTGGCGCTGGTGACTGTTTTCAGCCCGAAGCCTCGACTTCCGTCTCAAGTCGAAGCCGGTGGAGCGCCTGATAAGACTGCCTTCAAGCGCGCCCTTGCTTCCCCAATCACATGGATCGGCATCTTCGTCACCTTTTTCATCGCATGGTGCCTGCAAGCCACTTACAACTTGACGCCCTCCTATCTTGCAGCGGATAAACCCATGGGAGTTGGTTTCGGACCCATGATGTCAGGGAAGCTCATGATGGCTGTCATGATAGCAGGAATCATCGGGCCTGTGATTGCCGGATTGCTTCAGGATAAGGTTTTCCGGGGCAATCCTAAACCGGTCATGCTCATCGGTTTTATCCTCTGTATTTTTGTATATGCAACGGTGTTTCCTTTTGTATATACCCATCTGTTTCTTCTCGTAGTTTCCTTGATACTGGTCGGAGCAGGGATTCAGTTTGTATACCCTGCCATCGTGGTCTATGTCTCAGCGGCATACCCAATCCATACCGTGGGTAAAATGCTCGGGTTGTGGATGGGTTTAGGCATGTTTGGTGGAGCCGCGGGCCTATTTGCAGGTGGTTTTGCCTTAGCCAGGTTTGGGAATTACAACGTTTCCATCATGCTCATCGCCCTGGCAGCATTATTTGGGTTCATCCTTGCCCTGTTTCTGGCAAAGCCCAAACAACTGGAGGCAATTTCAAAAGTGTAAACGATGCCTAAGTCGATGCTTAATAATGAAAAAGATTCGTCGGGGACAGCCAAACAGCAAGACGTTAGAAAAAACGTAACCCCTCCGAAGGTGTGAAAAAATCGAGCAGATGGCTCAAACGGAAAGGACGGGTGGATTGGAGAAGCTTTGGAGCGCAACCTTTGGAAATTGAACCACTGTGCCGTAAGCTCGCTTAACCACATATCTTTATTGCCGTGGC
>Ga0315279_10001378_pt1 | contig 40798 bp, 37 predicted proteins | sample YL17G06_20_MG_FD_203694 | JGI IMG/M metagenome (GOLD analysis project Ga0315279, IMG submission 203694) | Sediment microbial communities from Yellowstone Lake, YNP, Wyoming, USA - YL17G06_20 | ecosystem: Environmental > Aquatic > Freshwater > Lake > Sediment | place: USA: Wyoming | collected...
CTGGTGCCTGGCTGCTGATCAGCAGCGAAAAGCATTTGGAGCGGCTGCAGAACTCACCCCGTCGTCGCAAACCGGCATGCCTGCCAGCATGGATTGCATCCGATTCCTTATTTTAACGCCTATGGGGATTAGGGGATGGACGTCTCGTCAATGGAATCAGCGAAAGCCCCTGAGCCGCCGGCACCCTCTCAGCGGGTGCGCCCTTCGGCCCGAGGGAACCACGGAAAAAGAACTCGCCGTGGTGATAGCTTTCGGGTGGGCCTAGGTAGCTCGGCTTCAACCCACCCGAGTCTACCATGATCTTCTCCAACACGACCGCGGGATCGACCATCCAGATCTTGAGGGTGTGATAGCCGGCATCAGACAGCATGTGGGTCGAGCGGACCATGCGGGAGGCATCTCTCACGGTCTGCTCCCATTCGCCGTTTCCGTTCCGGGCATCAAAGCTCTCGGACACGATGTCAATAACCTTAGGCGGCTGGTCGTCAAACGATACGGCGTATCGATCTCCTCGGCAATCATCTTCCGTTGAACATCCACGATCGTTTCCAGCAAGGCCATGCTCTGGGCCACCGTGCCGCCTGGAATCATCGGCGTGTCATCGGCTCCTCGCAAGCCGATGGTGATGAGGTTTTCATAATTCTTATTGCGCCTGATGCCTTCCCGCCAGAAGCTCTGGAGAATATCGGGATACGTGTAATAGTTCCAACTGCCGAGCGTATTCTTGTGCCGCCGATCCCACTCCTTCTGCGCTCGAAGCATCGGCTCTCGATGGGACGTGCCCATGACGATGCCGTATTCATCTGCAAGTCTGGGATTATTCGGATCGTCCTCGTTGAACGCGTTGTTCAACATCGCCGGCCAGAGGTAGTTGCCCTTCAGCCGGAGAATCACCTCGAATAACCTAAAGTAGAACTCACTGTTGAAGTTGGGGACGTTTGGAGGTATCGAAGGATCGTCACTGGTCGGAACCGTGCCGAATTTCTCAGCGACCCAGCCTGTCAGATCCGGCGCCTCATCGTTCAGGAAGATCCCGCGGTATTTGACGAAGGGTTCGCCCTGCTGGTATTTGCCCTCCTTCACGAACAGCTCGTCCTTGTGCGGGATGGGCACGTCCGCCCACCAGCAGTACCACGGCGATATGCCCATTTGCTCGGACAGATCGTAAATGCCATAAATGGTCCCACGCTTGTTGCTTCCGACGACGACCAATCCGCTGGCGTCGTTAGGCAACGGATTGGGCACGACCTGAAGGAAAAACGATTCCCACTTGCCGGCGATCTGGCTGGCATCGATCTTTCCAGTCTTGACTAAATCGTCGATGATCTGGCTCTTGCCAAGGGTGCCGACGATGATGGCATTGGTTCCGAGACTGCCTGCGTCATTATAGATCGCCGCCTTGCAGCCGGTGACTCGAGCGATGTCGGCCTGAAGGTCATTGACGGCGCGGATCACACCCGGCCAGTCTTTGGAGTCCACAAAGATGGTCGCAGCATTGTTTCCCTGCACGATGGGGAAGCTGCCAGGGGCATTGACGCTCTCCACGTATCGAGCCTGCCCGATGGCAAAGACGTCACGACCGACAGAGCACAGGCAGAGTCCCATGATGAAAACGATTTTGGTCAAAGCGGTCGCGCGCATGACTAATCCGCGTATCGGAAGTTTCCTGTCCCGGCCGACCGCACGGCACGAAGAGGAAGCGAGTTGGCTCATGTATAGCAGCGCAGAAACGGCTCGGAATCCAGCGCCTTCAGAGGAACTACCCTTTGGGGGCCAGCGCCCAAAACTTTCCGGATTAATCGTTTCGGTACCAATCCCTAGGCTCAGACCATGTCGGCGAAACGGAGCATTCCATAGGGTACCCCGCCTCGGTTTTGGCCATGAGTCAGCGCTCGGGTTGCTTCCTAGCATTGGCCTATCCTCTGCTCAGGCCGCTGCCATATTAATGGAAGTGCCGAAGGTGAAACAAGACCTACAACTCGGGAGCCGGGAGGCGCCATAGCCAGCCTTCGATCCAAAAAGGGCCGTTTATTTCACCTATCCGCCGGCGAAGTTGACCAATTAAGATAAACTTTTCTATTGGTCTTTGAGCGGTGTCTTCGCGGTTTTCCCGCGCTTTTTTCGCGCTCCGCGCATTCCATGCCTCATTGTGAGGGGAGAGACCCAGACATTGGCAAGGAAGTCTATGAACATCGCTTCCTCGTTCACCTTATAGCCGTGATTGAGCAACGCCTTCTGCAGATTCTGCACACAGCCTACGGCGAGCAGAACTCCTTGTGAGAATACTGACATTCGGTAGATGGCTTCCACTTTCTCGTTGAAATCCGCCAAGACACTCCATGCCGTCGGATGGGCGTACTTCGAGAGGATCTTATTGGTGGGGTTGAAAAAGTCCATCTTGTTGATTTCGGTGGCGGCATTAGCAACCCGCGTATAGTTATCGTCATCTTCTCTGAGGGCCAGAGATTTGGCAATCTTCGTCATCTTACGATCGGCCTCATCGAGTATTTCTTTGAATAACGATGCATAGAATTTCGACAGGCTCTTGCTCTCTGCCTTCATTAGGCCGATGGCGTCCCGGCAGGAATCATCTAAGAAGCGCCTCGCGTTTTCTTGAGATTTGCCGCAGTACTGTATCCAGATGTCGAGTTCAAGCAAGTTGCGGGCATGAAACGCTACTGATGACAGCGGGGATTCACAGTACGACATCTCAAGTTCCGACGCATTGATACGAACCGCGCGAATGAGCTTTGCAAGCAGCATTTTGTTCCAGTACTCCAGCTGCCGTCCTTCCTGATTCGCCAGCGCTTCGCCGAGTAAATCAGCGTGCTTCGGAAAGAATGCGTGAAGCATTCCAAGGACCTTTTTGGGATCTGGGTTTTTGGGAACCAACCGCAATTTGTCTGTCATAAGTCGTTATCGAATTACCTCGCCTTGCTCGGGTCGACTTCCCGTATTCCGAGACTCATGATTTTAACATTGGGCATCTGACGAGTGTCACTGCCAGAATTATATGGCGCACTGGTGGCGGCAAAATTATTTGGCGTAATCGGACTCAAAGCCTCGGCGATAACCAAGCTGTTCCGAGCGATTCACTTTACCAGGAACTGGCTGCGCTCGCGGAATCGGGCCAAATCGGAGCCTGGGCGGATACCCGGGTACCGTTTAGCCGGACATAAAGGACGTTACGCTTCGCATAACGGTATAAGGACCTACGACTTGGAAGCTGGGAGGCACCATAGCCAGCCTGCGATCCAAAAAGGGCCGCTTATTTTACCTGTCCGCGCGCTTCACCTATCCACAGGCGCTTTGAGGTATCTCCGGGCGAACTTCAGGAACACATCGGCCCTGCGGCCTACGCCGTGGCCGACGACATCAACCAAGAGCTTTGCCAGCTCTATACGCGCGCACCATTTGCGGTAGGAGTTGTATTTTGAGCTTCGGTTTTCACGATTTCTGCCGTTTGTTTAGCGAGCGGCTCAACCTCGCACTCATGGCGGCGCGCGCCTTTTGCATCCATGAAATGCATTGAGAACGTTTCGATTCTTCTCATGCAACACGCAGGATATACTGGCTGCTCCGGATCTCTCGAAGCAAGCGGACCCATAGTCAAGGGCCCGCGCAAGAATAAATTGGCATTTCGGCGCAAGCTTTAAAGGAGGAGATGTGAAACCAAGAATCGGATTTATCGGATTGGGGATCATGGGCAAGCATATGTCTGCCCACCTGCTTAGAGCGGGTTATGAACTGACCGTGTACGATGTCGTCGAAGAGGCCCTGGCCAACATTGCCGGGTTAGGTGCGGGCAGGGGCACTTCCTGCAAGGATGTTGCTTCCCGGGTGGATGTTGTCATCTCGATGGTGCCCGACTCTCCGGATGTTGAGAAAGTCGCTCTCGGCGAAGAGGGCATCATACAGGCGGCCCGAAAAGGGCTGGTCTATTTGGATATGAGCACTATTTCGCCGCAGACCGCCATTCAGGTCTCCAAGGAACTGGGCAAGAGAGGCGTGCGCTGCCTGGATGCTCCGGTCAGCGGAGGGGAGGTGGGAGCCAAAAACGCCGCCCTCTCGATCATGGTCGGCGGGCCCGAGGACCTGTTTCAGGAAATGCTCCCCGTCTTTCAGGTGATGGGCAAGACGATAACCCACTGCGGGGGTCCCGGTGCCGGCCAGATAGTGAAGGCCTGCAACCAGATCCAGGTGGCGCTCAATTTCGTCGGCCTGGCGGAGGCGCTGGTCCTGGGTGCCAAAGCCGGCGTGGATCCCGCAATTATTATCAAAGTCCTGAGCGGCGGGTATGCCCAGACGCGCGTGATGGACGTGCGCGGCCCGCGCATGATCCAGGGAGATTTTGAGCCCGGGTTCAAGAGCAAATTCCATTACAAAGACCTGAACATCATCATGGAAACGGCCAGGGCGCTTAATGTGTCCCTGCCTGCCACGGCCCTCACTCAGCAACTGTTCAGCGCCTTGCTGGCAGCCGGACGAGGAGATTTGGACCATTCGGCAGTTCTCACCCTTCTGGAAGACCTAGCCAAAACGCAGGCTCGTGCGAAACCTCAATCAGGACGGAGTGAATGATGAAGATACCGACGTTTCGCATTGATGGCCGTAATGCAGTCGTGACCGGGGCGGGCAGCGGGATGGGCAGAGCCATCGCCATTGCCTTGGCGCACGCCGGCGCCGACGTGGTGATGACCGAGCTTCCCGGCAAGGAGAACGCCGCGCAAGAGACCGCCTCCCAGGTCGAGGCGCTTGGGCGGCGTGGGATGGTCCTTCCCCTGGACGTCACGCAAGTGGATTCGATCCAGGAGATGGTCCGGCGGGTCTTGGAAGAATGGGACCACATCGACATTCTCATGAACAATGCCGGGATGAACATCCGCAGGTGGGCGGTCGACGTCAGTGAGTCGGACTGGGATCCGGTGGTGGATACGGATCTGAAAGGAGTTTTCTTCTGTGCCCAGGCGGTGGGGAAGCATATGATCGCGCGCGGCAAAGGGGGCAAGATCATCAACATGGCATCCCAGGTGGGATTGGTTGGTTACAGCGAGCGTGTCGCCTACTGCTCAGCCAAAGCGGGAGTGATCAACATGACCCGGGTGCTGTCGTTTGAATGGGCACAGCACAAGATCAACGTGAACGCCATTGCCCCGACCTTTGTCAACACCCCCTTTGTTGCCGCCCTCCTCGAGGACGAAAAGGTCCGCAAGGAAGTGCTCAGCCGCATCCCGCTGGGACGCCTAGCCGAGGTCGACGATGTTCTCGGAGCGGTGGTGTTTCTGGCCAGCCCCGCATCCGATATGGTCACGGGGCATACCCTGGTGATCGATGGCGGCTGGACGGCCGTCTGAAGAACCAGCCGGACATTTGTTCTTTATCTTTGGAGGACTCATGGCAGATCAGGGAACTATTAATCGGTTGCGCCGGATCGCGGCGGAAATCCGCTTGCTGGTGGTCAAGATGATGGGAACCGGCAAGGCGCACCATTTTGGCGGGTCGTTATCTGCTGCCGATATCATTACCGCCCTGTACTTTTACAAGATGCACTTTGACCCTAAAAACCCGAAATGGCCGGAACGCGATCGTTTGATCATGAGCAAAGGGCACTCTGTCCCCACCCAGTATGCCGCTCTGGCCATGCTCGGAGTCTTTGATGTCGATGAGTTGTTTACATTGAAGAGGCTGGGCAGTAGGCTGCAGGGCCACCCGGCCATGCACCTTACCCCGGGATTGGAAGGGTGTACCGGTGCTCTGGGTGAAGGCTTGTCTTATGCCAACGGAATGGCCTTAGCCGCCCGGGTCAATGGCCTGAACTACCGGGTATTTTGCCCGATCGGTGACGGCGAACTGCACGAGGGACAGATCTGGGAAGCCGCGATGACGGCGCCCAGGAGGGAACTTGCCAATGTAACCGTCCTCATCGACCGCAACCGGCTCAAAGCCATGGACGCTACTGACAGCTGTAAGAGCATCGATCCGCTGGCACTGCGCTGGGAGAGTTTTGGGTGGGCGGTGCAGGAGATCGATGGGCACAACATGCGGGAAATCTGCGATGCCCTCGATTGGGCCTGCGGCCAGGAGAGCCGGCCTTCAGCGATCATCTGCAACACCGTCAAAGGAAAGGGTGTGTCTTTCTTCGAAGGCGAGGCAACCTTTCACAACGCACCCATTTCGGATGAACAGTACGAAAGAGCCGTGCAAGAGCTGGAAGCAAATTTGCAGCAATTGGAGGGAGTTAATGCCACAGCTTACTGAAACCCGCTTTGCTTATGGAGATGCTTTGTTGCAGCTCGGCATGCAGCGCCCTGATGTGGTCGTGCTGGATGCGGACCTCTACAAATCCACCCGGACAGTGCTCTTTCGAGACAAGTTTCCACAGCGTTTCTTCGACATGGGGATCTCGGAATCAGACATGGTCAGCACTGCCGCAGGTATGGCTGCCAGCGGGCTGGTTCCATTTTGCAACAGTTTTGCCATTTTCATTACCGGCATTTGTTACATTCCCATCCGCACGCAGATCGCTTACCCATCGCTGCCGGTCAAGCTGGTTGGCTCGAGCGCCGGGTTAACGCAGGGCCCCGATGGCGCCAGCCACCAATCCCTGGAGGATATCGCCCTGATGCGCGTCTTGCCACACATGACGGTGCTCTCGCCTGCGGACGACCTCGAAACGATGCAGATGACCATCGCAGCCGTCGATTGGCCGGGGCCGGTATACCTGCGCGTAGGACGATATCCCGTGCCCCGGGTTCACAGTGACCGGCATAAAGTTCAAATTGGCAAAACGACCGTCTTGCGGGAAGGGAGTGATCTGGCCATCTTTGCCACCGGAGCCATGGTCTGGAAATCCCTCGAGGCAGCCGACCTGCTCGCGCACCAACATATCGAAGCAAAAGTAATCAACGTTTCAACCATTAAGCCCCTTGACTCACCGGCCGTTCTGCGCGCAATAGAAGGCGCGGCTCTGCTGGTCAGCGTGGAGGAACACAGCGTCATCGGCGGGTTGGGGAGTGCGGTGGCCGAATGTATCTCGGAGCGGGCGGGTGCCCCCCGCTTGCTGCGGCTGGGTGTGCGGGACCAGTTTGGCGAATCGGGGCTGGCGGATGAGCTTCTGGAAAAACATGGCCTCCAACCTGCCGGGATTGCCGCCCAGATACTCTCTTCTCTCTCTTAAAAGAGACTGGTGAGAGCATCTAAGGTATCCAGATAACTTTGAAGGGCTGGAAAGAGGCTCCGATAGACGTTTTGGTAAAGCCGTTCGTAGAAGGCCCGGCGCTCAGAATCAGGTTGGAAGGGGTGCGGGTTGATGTTCGTCATTGCCCGGGCGGCGGCGAGAACATCCGGGTAAAGCCCCACACCAGCGGCTGCAAGGATTCCGGCCCCGAGGGCTGTCGCCTCAGACGTGCTGGCACGGAATACTGGTTTTCCGCTTATGTCAGCGATGATTTGGCACCACAGCGGGCTGGGTGCTCCGCCGCCAACGGCAATATAACGATCCAAGGGCTGTCCAATCGCATCCTCAACTCCCTCGGTGTGCAAGCGCTGCTCAAACGCGATCCCCTCAAGGATGGCGCGGTAAAAGTGTGCCCCCCGATGGATTCCTCGGCAGCCAACCATGATTCCGCTGGCCCCAGCGTCCCAGTAAGGGTTCATGGCGCCGTTCCAATAAGGCACCAGTGTCAATCCCGCTGCGCCAGGTGGTGTTTGAGCGGCCGCAGCCTCCAAAATCTCTTCAGGCGATTTTCCGGATGCAAGGTCTGTCTCGCTCATCCCGGCAAAATTGTCGATGAACCAGGAGATCGTGTAGGTTCCTCCCGGCAGAACCGTTTCCAACAGGTACGAACCGGGAATGCCGCCAATCATGGTTCGGAAGGCCGAGTTGACCAGATAACGCTTGCTGAAGGTGCCTGAAACAATCGAGGTGCCCAGGTTGAGATACGCTTGGCCGGGCAGGACCGCGCAAACGCCTAAACCCGCAGCCTGACCGTCGCCCAAACCGGCAATCAGCGGAAGGCCCGGGGGTAATCCTGTGCGGCGGGCCGCCTCCGGCTGGACTTCGCCGACGAAGCTCCCCACCGGAAGGGCCTCAGGGAACTGGCTCACGCGCAGGCCAATGGCTTGGATGAGCGGGGCGTTCCAGTTGTTTCCGCGCATATCGAACAGCCCCATCGGGTCTGCGCAGCCCCAGGAGGTAGCAAAACGGCCGGTCAGGCAATGGGCAAGAAAACTGTGAACGTCAAGGACGCGAATATTCTGGGTAAAGAGACCGGAGCGTTCTTTACGCAGCCAGTACAGTTTTCCGAGCGAAAGGTTCGCAGAGAGCGGCTTACCGGTCTCCTGGTGGATGCGTTCACGGCCGTATTGACGGTCAATCTCCGGAAGCAAACCCCGGCAGCGCTCATCCATCCATAGGAGCGCATTAGCGAGCGGATGCCCGTCTTCGTCCGCAACCACAAAGGTTTCACGCTGTGCGGCGATGCACAGGGCTGCCAGGCGGTGGGAGTCGACCTGTGCAGCGGCTTCACGCAGCGCGTGGCAGGTAGCCTCCCACCATGAATCCGCCGGCTGCTCGTGCCAGGAAGAGCGAGGCTTGAGCATCGGCAGCGGGGCCCCGCCCACTGCCCAGCACATTCCCACTGGTATCCACTACAACCGCTTTGCACGCTGTCGTGCTGCTGTCCAGGCCAATGACGAGGTCTTGTGAGGGCATGATGCTCCTGATATGAAAAGGACATAGACAGAAAGACCTAATGAGCGCGAAGTCATTTAACGGGAAAGCCGATGCGGGCGCTGCAATTCTGATTCAAAAACTTGAGATGTGACCGCACGCTGCTCCCCTCTCGGCAGCAGCGGCCTCGATGGTGAAATAGTAGCCCGCCCCCGATTATCTGTCTGCCCCGGGAGCATTTGTCTCAATGCGGGTCAGCGGATCCTCGCCCGAAGGGAGAATTTCTGTCAGACTTGTAGCACTTTCGCGATTAGTACTCATCCCCCTATAATAGGGTGGGCCTCAAAGCATTGCACCAAGGAGACACTGAGATCACAGATGCCAAGAGCCACAAGAAACCTGTCACCCGATGCGAGGTTGCGCTTCGATCCAGATGCGCTCGGATTGAAGGAATATCCCCGCTCCTTCTTTCATCAGCCAACCGAAATTGTTGCCCGGGAGCTGATCGGCGCATGGTTCGCCCGCTGCTACCAGGAATCCTGGTATGGCGCACGGATTGTCGAGACAGAAGCCTACCTGGGGAGCAAGGACGCCGCGGCCCACTCCTGGCGCGGCCGACGTACGCCGCGCGTCGAGCCGATGTACAAGGACGGCGGGCATCTGTACGTCTTTTTTGTCTACGGAATGCACTACTGCGCGAACGTCGTGACGCAGCCGGAAGGGATCGCCGAGGCGGTTTTGCTGCGTGCCGCGCAGGGCCCGGCGGACACGCCGCCGAAGTTCCTTTCAGGCCCAGCCCGGCTGTGCGCAGCGCTCGGCATCACGGCTGCCTCGACCGGCCAGGATTTACTTGCAGGAGGTGAGATTCGACTGTTCCGCCGCAACGGCAGGCGCCCGCGGATCGGGACGACGCCGCGCATAGGAGTCGATTACGCAGGTGAGGCGAAAGACTGGCCGCTGCGTTTCTTTGACCTCGACTCCCCAGCCGTCTCCAGACAACCACAGAGACCTAGCGCGGCCTAGCGGCCGCAACTGAATTGGTGGTGAGCAATCAGTCTGGAGAGACTCTTGACTGTGGTTTCAAGTAGGCAGCAGGCAGATGGCAGCAGGCAGTATCTAACCCAGATGTTTTTTCTTTCTGTGCTTTTACTGCCTGCTGCCTACTGCATTCTGCCTGCTTCTCTCCAATTATGTATTCTAAAGGCGATCAGAATCGTTTCCTGGAAGCGAAAGAATCGCGGCTTAGTAGCACAGAGATCACTGAGATCTCCGTGCCACTGTGGTGTCATTTTAAAACAACACGATGACACAAAGATCAGAAAGAAATACCGAGTCCAGGCGCTCAGCGAAAAGATATGCCGATGCGGCCAGTCAACAGGTGCATATTGGGCTCCAGCGGACTGACATAGTCACGGACTTCCAGCCGCAATGCCTGCTTCTCGCGAAACCAGTAGTTGATTCCGCCGCCGAAATTGAAAGCGGTACCAGCGCCGTACCTGAATGCCAGCGATTAGCCTGCCGTGACAAACGGAATGACCTTGCGCTTGGCATTCGCCTGCTTGAATTCGTACAAACCGTTCACGGAAAGCAGACCCACTCCATCCGCGAGACTGCCGTTAGGAGAGAGATAACCGATCTCGGCTCCCATCCCCAAACCCTTGTAAAGCAACCCCTGTCCGCCCGCACCAAAGTGCAAGATGCCGGCCGATGCGCCGGAAGTGACAACTGCACCGGGAGCCGCGAAGACATAAGCCGAGCTTTTCTTTTCGTCGCTCCTTTCTTGTGCAACGCCGGTGCGGCCAATCAAAGCCATCAACAATGCCGCTACGAGAATCCTCTTCATATCGCTCCTCCTTCTCAATAATCTGGTCAATTCAGAAGGAGCAATTCCAAAGCCAATCGCGGTTTCTGTAAGTTCTTGAAAATCAAGGGCTGGAGGAAGAGGGAGATCCGGGGACCTGCCGGAACTCTCAACAGTTGCAGGTAAAACCAGCACCACAGAGACACGGAGGTTTGGGAGGGAGATCTCCGTGATCTTCATGTCTCGGCGGTAAAGCTAGCTGTTGACTTCTACTTCAACCGGAGCGGACTGCCGCCGGGTGGTGTGTGGATGCAGGGGGTCCAGCTTTTCGGGATCGACACCAAGCCCTCGAACCGCCACGGAAACCTCATGCGCGTGGATCTTGCCCTCCTGGCATAGCGCGTACAGGGCTGCGATGCAGATGCTTTCGGCATCCACCTCGAAGTGTCGCCGCAAAGCCTCGCGGGTGTCGCTTCGGCCGTATCCATCCGTGCCGAGTGAAACGTAGCGCTGGCTCACCCAGGGACGGATCAGGTCGGGAACGGTTTTCAGGTAGTCGGTTGCCGCGATAATGGGACCCTGGATTCCCTCCAGCATCGCGACGACGTAAGGTACCCTGGGCTCGGCTTCGGGATGCAGCCGATTCCATCTGTCCGCGCACAGCGCTTCATCGCGCAGTTGCTGGTAACTTGTGGCGCTCCACACGTCGGCCGAGACCTGGAATTGCTCCGCGAGCATCGTCTGCGCCTTGAGGACAGACGGCATGAGCGAGCCGCTGCCGAACAGCTGGACATGATGTTTGAGCCGCTGAGGCGCCGGCTTGAAAAGGTAAAGACCCTTGATGATTCCTTCCTCGGTTCCTTCCGGCATGGGCGGATGGGTGATGTTCTCATTGTAGAGGGTGATGTAGTAGAAGACATCTTCCATCTTCTCATACATCCGGTATAGGCCGTTCTTGACGATCATCGCTACTTCGTACGCAAAAGCCGGGTCGTAGGTCAGAATGTTAGGAATCGTGGAAGCAAGAATGTGGCTATGCCCGTCCTCGTGCTGCAGTCCCTCGCCGTTGAGCGTCGTGCGCCCCGCGGTAGCCCCCATTGCGAAGCCGCGGCCGCGCGCATCGCCGAAAGCCCAGAACAGATCCCCGGTTCGCTGGAAGCCGAACATTGAATAGAAAATGTAGAAGGGGATGGTGATTTCGCCATGCGTGGCATAGCACGTGCCGGCTGAGGTGAAGCTGGCCGTGCTGCCTGCTTCGGTGATTCCTTCTTCAAGGATCTGGCCCTCTTTCGATTCGTTGTAGGTTATGAGCAAACCGGCGTCCACGGACTCGTAGAGCTGTCCCACCAACGAGTAAATGCCAATCTCGCGGAACAACGAATCCATGCCGAAGGTTCGGGCCTCGTCCGGAATGATCGGCACAATGCGTCGTCCGATGTCCTTGTCGCGCAGCAGATGGCGCAGCAGGCGGACGAAGGCCATGGTGGTCGAGACGTCGCGCCCCGTGCCAGTCCCCTGCTTGAATTCGTCATATACGCTCGGCTCCGGCAGGTGAAGAGGCTTGCTTCGGACAACACGCTTGGGAACGCACCCTCCGAGCGCATGCCGCCGCTCCAGCATGTACTGAATCTCCTTGCTCTTCGGTCCTGGATGATAATAAGGCGCGTCCTCCAGTTGTCTGTCCGAGATCGGAAGTTCGAGCCTGTCGCGGAATTCCTTCAGCTGATTCACGTTCATCTTCTTGAGCTGGTGCGTCACGTTTTTCCCGAGGAACCCTTCACCGAGCGCCCAGCCCTTGACCGTCTTTGCCAGAATCACCGTCGGGGAACCCTTGTGCTCCGTAGCCAGTTTGTAGGCAGCATAAAGCTTACGGTAGTCGTGCCCGCCGCGGCGGAGGTTCTGGAGGTCCTGATCGCTGAGGTGCTCCACCATCTTGCGCAGGCGCGGATCGGGACCAAAGAATTGCTCGCGGATGTAGTCCCCCTTGGCCGTTGCGTATTTTTGGTAGGCGCCGTCGACTGTCTCGTTCATCTTCTGCAGCAGCACTCCATCGATATCCCGCCCGAGGAGGTCGTCCCACTCGCGTCCCCAAATGACCTTGATCACGTTCCAGCCGGCGCCGCGGAAAACCATCTCGAGTTCCTGTATGATTTTGCCGTTGCCCCGCACCGGACCGTCCAAGCGCTGGAGGTTGCAGTTGATCACGAAAACGAGATTGTCCAGCCGCTCGCGTGAAGCGAGGAATAAGGAGCCGAGGGCCTCAGGTTCGTCGCACTCTCCATCACCCAGGAAAGCCCATACTCGAGAGTCCCCCGTGTTCGCGATGCCGCGAGCCTGCAGGTAGCGATTGAAGCGGGCCTGGTAAAGTGCATTGATCGGCCCCAGACCCATGGAGACGGTAGGAAACTCCCAGAAGTCCGGCATGAGCTGGGGGTGAGGATACGACGAGAGCCCTTGTCCGGGAATGCTCTCCTGCCTGAAGTGATCCATCTGGTCTTGCGTGATTCGACCTTCCAGAAACGCCCGGGCGTAGATGCCCGGCGAAGCGTGTCCCTGGAAAAAGATCTGGTCACCCGAGCCGCCGCCGTCCTTGCCGCGGAAGAAATGGTTGAAGCCCACTTCATACAGGCTCGCCGAGGAAGCATAGGTCGAGATGTGCCCGCCAATCCCCTCGTAGTGCTTGTTGGCACGGGTCACCATGACGACTGCGTTCCAGCGAATCATCCGGCGGATGCGTTTCTCAATCTGCTCGTCCCCCGGGAAAGGAGCTTCCTGCTCCGGGGAAATGGTGTTGATGTACGGAGTCTGAACGAGCTCTGGAACCCCCAGGTTCAGCATGCGGGATCGCTTGAGGATCTTGCGGATAAGAAACTGTGCCCGAGCCTTCCCTTTTTCGCGAACTATCGAATCGAGGGACTCGATCCATTCCTGAGTTTCTGTCGGATCGGCATCCGGCAGTTGCTGCTTGAAGTTGGTAATCACTTGTGCCCCCATGCGAAACCTCAAATGTTACGGGAAAGCTATGGCACTGGGAAGATCAAATCCAACTGGCGCGGTATTCGGTTAGTCTCCGGAGGAAGCCTGGTCGTTCTTTTCTGGTTTCGTGGAATGTGCCAGATATTGGAAAAAGCGGGCCACTAATTTCACGAATTACACCAATTGCTTGGGTGACGCCCAGCTCGGGATGACACGCTCCCGCTCTCCCGAGCATTCGTGCAATTCGTGGCCGTCTTTTTTGTGCGATTCGTGAAATTCATGGCAGACCATCTCCTAACAAGTGCGAGGATTGTCGCGCTACGGGAAAGAAAAGAATTAAAATACTGGTTGCTGGAGGGACGTAGGCGGCCTTAAAATGCGCGTGTTCTCAAGGAATTTCTTGTTCCGACGGAAGTTGTTGCTGGTTTCAATCTCCCGTTGTCCGTTTAACCCTTCGAGGCTGATTGCCCGTAAGCCGATGGCATAGATATTGAACGCATGAGCCCTGTGCTTGTTGACATCTTCTGGACTGAGCAAGCCAGGGATAACCACTTACGCTTGGAACTGATGTCAAAGATGCAATCCGTACGCGTCCATGAATCCGTGCCAAAGCACAGTAGACCAAGCCAAGGAAAAGCCGGCACTGCGAATTCGTGAGATCATTGGCCAGTATAAAGAGAAGTGACGGAGGCTGCTGACTCAATGACTCCCTTGCGCTTTAACTTCGAAGGGGACGACAGCCTTCCCCTGAGGGACATTTTGTGTCACTTGGCTGCATGGCACGGAATTAGCCATGGTGCAGAGATTTGGCCTGCCCGTGTATGTGTTTTCAAGTTTCGTGTTTCTTAGGGTCAGTCCGCACGGCAAGACAGGAAGGATGATCTCTTTAACGTGCAGTGAGAATCACCTCAGACCATCTAGAGAATGTGGAGCAGCCGTATGATTCGCTCAAGATTTTCGGCAGTGCCAGTTGTGATGCTATCGATGTGTTTCCTGCTTACAGGCTTCGCTGAGGTTTCCAATGGAGCCGTTCGATTTGACGTCGTCACCTCCTCTGTTGACGTGATCAACACAAATCTTTCGGATGTAACCGGCTCCATTGACCTCATCGCTCGAGGCTCTGGAAACGTCACCGGTACCTCCACCGGCGGGAATGCGCAGATCGGCATCACTTACAACAGCAACGGAACGTTTATGCCTGTCGACAACACAGCCAACACGGGGATCGTGATTTTCTTTAGCTCCGGGTTCCAACTCGCCAATCCGAACATACTGAGCGTGGTGAACATCACGATCGCCGGCAGATGCTCGGGCCAGGTAACCATCAACCTGTTGCCTGGCGCCACTCCAGCTGATGGCGATTTCATCCGCGTTGAAGGCGTTCGCGGCAGAATAGCAGCCAGTTCTGCTGCTACTCAGGGAGCCGAATTGTGGGCTTCGCTGCAGTCCATCAATGACACGGCTGCCAATTCTTTCACACCGGACTCGGTGCGCATCGCGCAGTCGTTGCCCGGAATGCTTGTCGGGATCACGCCGGATAACTTGCTCCTGTGCTACCCGTCACTTGGTAAGCCTCCTGGCAGCACCGTCTCCTATACCATAAAGATTACTGAGGGCTTCGCTACCGCGTTTATTGACCTAGTCGCTAACAGCAACAACCGTATCGCTAGCGGCGGCGGCCTGCTCGGTGCGCCAAACAATTCCACCTGCTTCACGATCTACCTGGACAGTATTCCAGCCAGTGTTTCAGCCATCAACTGGATTGATTCCACTCTAAGGATCAACACTGGCGGTGGTATTTCGTACCTGAGGCTCGTCAGTTCGACTTCAGATGGCGCCGGCAATGCTTCGGCCCTTTACTCTTATGAGACTACAGATCAGACCAACTCCAGCGACATCACAGTGGAAACCTTCACAGTCCAGCCCACCATATATCTGAATAGCAACTCCACCGCTACGGGCACTGTGAACGCTGCCGTAACGCTGTCGCCGAACGGCGGATCCATGAGCTGCCAGGCTCCGAAGAACTCGTCCAGCGACGTGCAGCCGCGGTTCTCGCTGGTACTGATGTCCGACAGTATTGTGGCGAACGAGGTGCCTGGCGGAGGTGAACAATCGAAGCCATATGCGATGATATCAGAGTGCAATGTTCCACCGGGGAAAGCAACGCTCGTTTCTCCTTCTGGAACTATTTCCACCTCGACTCCAACCTACACGTGGAATGCGGTTACCTCAGCTACCTGGTACTACCTCTGGGTTAATGATAGCAGCACCAACTCCGGCAAGATCAAAACCTGGTACACCTCGGCAGACGCAGGGTGTGGTTCGGGCACGGGCACGTGTTCTGTGGCACCGTCGACGGGTTTGGCCGCTGGCGCAGGGCAGTGGTGGATTCAAACGTGGAACGATGCCGGTTATGGACCTTGGAGCGACGCAATGTCCTTCACGGTTTCGTTTAGTGGACCGCCTGGCAAAGCCACGCTGGTCTCGCCCTCGGGAAACATTTCAACCGCGACACCCACTTATGCCTGGAATGCCGTTCCTTCCGCTACCTGGTACTACCTTTGGGTCAACGACTCGAGCACCTCACCGAAAATACTGCAGTGGTACACGGCCGCACAGGCCGGCTGCTCTTCAGGAACAGGCACCTGTTCAGTGTCACCGCCGACGGCTTTGGCCCTTGGGGCAGGCCAGTGGTGGGTTCAAACGTGGAATGATGCCGGTTACGGACCCTGGAGCGACGCGATGTCCTTCACGGTTTCGTTTAGTGGACCGCCTGGCAAAGCCACGCTGGTCTCGCCCTCGGGAAACATTTCAACCGCGACACCCACTTATACCTGGAATGCCGTTCCTTCCGCTACCTGGTACTACCTTTGGGTCAACGACTCGAGCACCTCACCGAAAATACTGCAGTGGTACACAGCCGCACAGGCCGGCTGCTCTTCAGGAACAGGCACCTGTTCGGTGTCACCGTCGACGGCTTTGGCCCCTGGGGCAGGCCAGTGGTGGGTTCAAACGTGGAATAATGCCGGTTACGGACCCTGGAGCGACGCGATGTCCTTCACGGTTTCGCTTGGTGCACTGCCTGGCAAAGCCACACAGGTCTCTCCCTGGGGAACCATTTCGACCACGACACCCACTTACATCTGGAACGCTGTTCCTTCGGCTACTTCGTACTACCTCTTGGTCAACGACTCGAGCACCTCACCGAAAATACTGCAGTGGTACACGGCCGCACAGGCCGGCTGCTCTTCAGGAACAGGCGCCTGTTCAGTCACGCCAAGCACAGTCCTGGCGCGTGGCATAGGCGAGTGGTGGGTTCAAACGTGGAACGTCCATGGCTATGGTCCCTGGAGCGATGGGATGGTCTTTTCCGTGGAGATATCCCTGACCTTATCTCGGACACTCCACAACGCGCACGGATCAACAACAAGAGCCGGAGGGCTCACAGGTGAACCGCTCAAAGCGGTCGGTTCTTCGCGCTGAATCTCAGGCCCGATTCACCTTGCCGCGGATATTTGGGAGTCACAGTGCGGCGCAATAATATTGCTGTCCCAGGCATTTTTAAAGTGCTACGGCACCAAGGCCACTGAAGTGCTTTATTTTCAGCAAGTCCAGCCCCTGATGACAAAATAGGTGATGATTTTCGATCTCGCCTCTTTGGAGTGCATCCCGCCTTCGGATTGACAATTTACGACGGACGATTACCGAACCGTCGTGGTTTTTTAAATCGTCAATCGTCAATGGACAATGCGTGACTCATTTTAAAATCGTCATCATAGTTATGTCCCGATGCACTTAGTGTTACAGTCGTCCTAAACACAGCAGGAGACGCACATGAAAGACAGGCTTTCATCGATAAGCCGCCGTAGTTTTGTGACGATTTCCGCCGGTTCGGTAATTGTGGCTGCCTCCGGCTTGAGCTTTCCCGCGGAAAAGCCCTGGTATGAAACAATGCGCCGTTGCGGCCAGATCAATTTTAACGAAAGGGATCCGCTCACGTTCGACGTGAAAGCATGGGCGGAATACTGGGCCTCCCTCAAGGTCAATGCGGTTCTGCTCAACGGCGGAGGAATCGTGGCTTTTTATCCAACGCAGATACCGCACCACCACCGCAGCGAATTCCTTGGTGCGCGCGACCTATTCGGGGAGATGGTGGAAGCCGTCAAAAAGCGTGATCTCCGTGTTGTCGCCCGCATGGATTGTAATTACGCTTACGAGGAAGCCCTCCGGGCCTGCCCGGAATGGTTCGAGCGCAATCGTGATGGCACTCCGCGCAAACACAACGAGTCCCCGTGGCTCTTCAAAACCTGCATGTTCAGCCCATACTTCACCGAGCAGATGCCTGCAATCTACCGCGAAATCAACCAACGTTACCCGGTGGACGGTTTCTTCACCAACGGCTGGCCCAGCACGGGTACGCTTGGCACGTGTTATTGCGAGAGCTGTCAGAAGGTCTACAAGGAGCAGGTGGGAGGAGTGCCTCCGCAGCAAACCGACGCCTCGAATCAGCTTTACCGAAAGTATTACGAGGTTTACTTGACCCGCGTCCTGTCAATCTGGAAGCTGTGGAACTCCGTGGCGAAGGAGAAGAAGGGCGACTCCGTTTACGTCGGAAACCTCGGGGGCGGCATACGAACCCTCAAAGACGTGAAGCGGCTGGGGGACATTGCCGGCTGGTTCAACGCCGATCACCAGGGGCGTTCTGGGGACACTCCCATCTGGGATTGCGCTCAGCAGGGACGCGTGGCGCAGTCGGTGATGCAGGGCAGAACGATCACGAACGTTACGGGCGCGTACAGCAACAGCCGCATTACCTGGCGGCATACGGCAAAGGCGCCGGCGGAGGCCACACTCTGGATGGCCCAGACCGTTGCCAGCGGCATGGTTCCCTGGTTCCACTGGCTTGGCGGATCGCCTGAGGACAACCGGTGGCACGAAGTCGGGCGTTCGTTCTTCAACTGGCTCGCGGCCAACGAATTACACTTCCAAAACAAACGCTCACTTGCCGACCTTGCAGTCCTCTACCCTCAAAACACAATCGCATTCTACAAGATGAATCCGGGGCGAGGTGGGGATCGATCCGAGACGGTTGACTATCTGCAAGGTCTTTACTATGCGCTTCTCGAAGGACGATTCTTGTTCGACTTCGTTCATCAGGAGAACCTCTCGCCGCAAGAGTTGAAGAAGTACCGCGCGCTCCTCATCCCCAACGCTGCTTATCTGCGCGACGATGAGTGCAGAAAAATCAGGGATTACGTTGCTTCCGGCGGATCGGTTCTGGCAACCTTCGAAACTTCGCGATATAACGAGTGGGGCGATCCGCGTAACGACCTCGGGCTCGCCGACGTATTTGGAGCCGGCATCGCCGGAGAGGCTATCGGCCCCTTCGGCAACAGCTACGCAAGAATCGAGCGCCCACATCCAGTCACAGCCGGCTTCGAAGGAACGTCTCTTCTGCCTGGAGCCGAGAATCGCGTCCCTATCCGCATGCTGCAAAAGGCCCCTATTGCGCTGAGTGTGGTCCCCTACTATCCAGCGTTTCCGCCGGAGATGGTGTTTCCGCGCACGCCGCGCACGGACGAACCTGCAGCGCTCTTTCGCGAGGCCGGCAAATCTCGGATCGCATATTTTGCCGGAGACGTGGATCGCACCTTTTGGCGCTCGGGGAACACGGACTTGCTGCGCCTCCTCATTAACGCAGTCAGGTGGGTATCCGGTGACGCGCAGCCTTCTGTGGCCGTTGAAGGGGAAGGGATTGTTGAGCTGTTCGCCTGGGAGACGGAGCCCGGCTACGCACTGCACCTCCTGAACTATACGAATCCAAACATGACCCGTGGATTCATTCACCACCTCTATCCGATTGGCTCGCAGAAAATCCGACTTTCTTTTCCAGACAGAAAGATCACCAGCGTGCGTGCGTTGCGGCTCGGCCGGCCGCTGCCGTTCAAGCAGATTGGGTCTGTGGTGGAATTGCAGCTTCCGTCCGTTCTGGACTACGAGGTGATCTCCCTAACCTGACAGGCCTTTTTTATTCGTGTAATTTGCGGCCGAGGATTTCCGCAGCGCAATCGCTAGACTCCACCGGAAGGACAAGCGGTTCCTGACCTGTTTTCCCCAAGTACTCCCGGGTCACCGTTTCGCGGAAGCGCTCCAGGGAGTCCTTGCGCACAAGGTTCACAGTACAGCCGCCGAAGCCGCCGCCGGTCATGCGAGCCCCCGCGACGCCAGGCACGGACTGCGCGCTCTCGACGAGAATGTCGAGTTCCTTGCAGCTAACCTCATAATCGTCTCGCAGAGATTGGTGCGATGCGGCCATCAGCCGTCCGAACTCTTCGACATCGCCGGCTTGCAGAGCCCTCACCGCAGACAGCGTTCTTTCATTCTCCGAAACGACATGACGGCAGCGGCGCCGAACAACCTCGGGCAACCGCTCCTGGAAGCGTTCGAAGACCGACAACCTCACATCTCGCAATGCGCGGATTTCCGGAAGAACCTCTCTCAGCATGGCGACGCCCTGCTCGCATTCCGCGCGACGCGCGTTGTATTCGGAGGAAGCCAGGGCATGCTTGACCCGCGAGTCGCACACAACCACGGTCATGTCTTGGACTCCCAGCGGGACAAGCGTTCCTTCGAGCTTCCTGCAGTCGATCAACAAGGCGTGGCCCGCCTTGCCGAGCGAGGCGATGAACTGGTCCATGATCCCGCATTTCATTCCGACGTAGTTGTGCTCCGCCTCCTGGCCGGCAAGCGCCAGCGTAATACGGTCGATCTCCTCGCCGGAAATCCCGGTGAGAGCTGTTCCCACGGACATCTCTAGTGCGGCGGACGATGACAGCCCTCCGCCGATAGGGATGTCGCTCGTGAGGGCAAGGTCGGCACCGGCAAGCTTCAACCCACGCCCGAGGAGCGCCTGCGCGACCCCTTCGACATAGTCGAGCCAGACTCCTCTCTTGCGGGCACCCGGCCTGTCCAAATCGAACTCGGCGGACTCGTTGTAGTTCAGCGAGCGAACGCGAACGCGCCGGTCCGCGCGCTTCGCGGCGGCCACCACGGTGCCGTGATTAATAGCCATGGGAAGCACGAAGCCATCATTGTAGTCGGTGTGCTCTCCGATCAGATTCACTCTTCCCGGCGCGCGAAAGAGGCGCGGCTCGGTACCATAGAGGGTTCGGAACTTCTGCACCAGCGCATTGAGATCAATCATAACCGCTCCCTTATCAGGACCAAGTTACAGCCGTGACCAGCGCCCGAAGCTCGGCCGCCTTTTGCTCGGCAAGCGTGTCGTTGATGAACATTCCAGCTCCGGATTCGCTGCCCGCAAGATATTTCAGCCGGTTGGCGGAACGCATGGGCGGATAAAACTCTATGTGAAAGTGGTAATACTCGTAAGAGTTCCCATCGGTGGGACGCTGATGGATCACCATCATGTAAGGGAAAGAAAGGTCGAACAAGCGGTCGTAGGCCATAAGAAGTGACTTTAATATCCAGGCAAGATCCCTCTGTTCCGCTGCGCCCAGGTCCGTGAGAGCCTGGATATGACGTGCAGAAATGATGTGCACTTCGTACGGCCAGCGGGCGAAAAACGGAATATATCCTGTGAAAGATCCGTTCTGCACGACGATGCGCCGTCCGTCCCGGCGTTCGTCCTCATGGATGTCGCAGATCAGGCAGCGCCCGGTCTTCTCCCGATGATTGCGCGACTGCTCGAGCTCCTGGCTGATTTTGGGCGGAACAAAGGGATATGCATAAATCTGGCCATGCGGATGATGAAGCGTGACGCCGATGGCTTCGCCCTTGTTCTCGAATATAAAGACGTAGTCAACGAAGTCGAGAGCACCGAGTTCCTGGAAACGATCGGTCCAAACCTGGACTAGCTTGTAGATCTGCTCTACCGGCTCCTCCGCCAGGGTTGAGTGGTGTCGCGGCGCGTACAAAATCACTTCACAGACCCCCCGCGCCGGACGCACGGGGCAGAGGTCGGTAGCTTCAACACTGGGCGCTTCGGGAATCGAGCGCAGGCTGGGAAACCGGTTCTCAAAGACCACGATATCGTAGTCTGGCTCGGGCACCTCGGTAGGAAACCCACCGGGCGCCGTCGGACAGAGCGGGCAGAAATCCGGCGGCGGGAGAAAAGTCCGCTCCTGTCGGTGCGTCGCGGTTGCCACCCACTCGCCCAGCAATGGATTCCAGCGTAGCTCACTCATGTGCAGTCCTCAGGCGAAACGATTCAGTATTGTTGCGGGTGGGATTCAGGATCGCCGCCCTCCGGCCGCTGGGATTCCGGCTCCGGCTTTCCAAGTTCCCCTTCGGACAGCTGGTCGCTGTCCTCGAAGGTATAAAAGATCAGGTATCTTCCGTCCTCCATTCGAATCTGCCTCTTCTCCATTTCACCTGTCTCCTGATTTCCAGAGGCGTCACGATATCACGGTCCTGCAACCTTCCGCCACACTCTCCGTGTCCTCTGTGCTACTAAGCCGCGATTCCTCCGCTTCCAGGAAACGATTCTGGTCGCCTTTAGAAAATATAATTGCAGAGAAGCAGGCAGAAGGCAGTAGGCAGAAGGCAGTAAAAGCCCTGAAAGTAAAAACGTCTGGGTTAGATACTGCCTGCTGCCATCTGCCTCCTGCCTGCTTGAAACCACAGTCAAGAGTCTCTCCAGACTGATTGCTTGCCACCGTTTCGCTTGCGGCCGGTAGGCCGCGCTAGGTCTCTGTGGTGAGGTTTTAGAAGAGGCCGGGCTGACGCGCAGACGGACGTGTGAAGTGCCGCGTTGAAAGTTCAATTTCCTGCTCGTTGAGGTGATATCTCCTGCAGGTGAGGCGGAAAAGATCCTGGATACTCTCGGCAATCTTCCCCTCTCCGCTCATGCGGCTTCCGAACCGACTGTCGCTCATCCTGCCCCCGCGTACTTCTCGAAGCCGACTTAGTATCTTGGAGGCACGAAGCGGCAGCGCGCGCTTCAGCCATTCCACGAACAGAGGTTCCACCGCACCTGGTAAACGGACAAGAATATAGGCGGCGGTCTTGGCGCCACGTGCCGCAGCCGCACGCAAAATGGCGGGCATCTCTTCGTCCGTGAGCCCCGGAATTACCGGGGCTACGTTCACGCCCGTCGGAATTCCGCCGGCGGCAAGTTTCTCGACAGCCTCGAGACGCCGCGCAGGAGCAGATGTGCGCGGCTCCATAACGCGGGCAAGCTCGGAGTTGTTGGTGGTAATCGAGATGTGCACGTGGACGAGATCGAGCGCGGCCAGCTGTTGCAGGATGTCAATATCGCGTGCAACGAGGAAATTCTTGGTGATGACGCTGACCGGATTGCGGAACTTCAGAAAAACCTCAAGGCAGCGGCGCGTCAGCTCAAGTTGCCGTTCCGCAGGTTGGTAGGGATCCGTGTTGCCTGAGAAGGCCACGACTTGAGGCCTCCAGGATTTGCGCTCAAAAGCCTGCTCGAGCAAGGCGGGCGCATCGGGTTTGACGAGGATCTTGGACTCGAAATCCGTGCCCGCGGAGAAACCGAGATACTCATGCGACGGACGGGCATAGCAATAGATGCAACCGTGCTCGCAGCCCCGATAGGGATTGATGCTGTAGCGAAAAGGGATATCCGGGCTATCGTTGCGCGCCAGAATGGATCGTGTGCTGTCGACGAAAAACTCGGTGGGAATCTGCCGGTCCGTGGCTGACTCTTCCGCCACAGGCTCAAGATGGAGGCGCTCGAATCTGTTTGGAGGGTTGAAGCCGGCTCCACGGCCCCTGGCTTGGGAAGTCACATCAGCAAATATATACCATCGACACCTGGAGCGGCATAGCCGCAACCAAGGAATTTCACCGCCGAGAAACTCGGTGATCTCCGTGTCTCTGCGGTTGTGCTAAAGTTCGTCCCGCAAGCGAGACGCACTCCAAGGAGGCAAGTATGCAACGTTTTCGAAGAGCAGCTTTTCTATCTCTTTTGATAATCCTGGCTTTGGGACTCTGCGCCGGGGCGCAGGCGAAGCGACCGATGTCGCTGGTCGACATGTTGGAAGTGCCGAATCTCGCCGATCCTCAGCTCTCGCCAGATGGCAAGCAAATCCTGTTCGCCCTGGGCAAAGCGGATTGGAAGGCAAACACCCGCATTTCGCACATCTGGCGCATCAACACCGACGGCACGGGCCTGATCCAGATGACAAACGGAGCCAAGGGGGAGTCCAGCCCACGCTGGTCTCCGGACAGCACAACGATTGCCTTTCTCGCCCGCAGAAGCTCTGCATCAGGTGCATCAGATAGCGGCGAGGAGATGATTCAAATCTTTCTGCTTGGCAACTCGGGAGGTGAAGCGCGCCAGCTCACCCGGCATGCGACCTCAGTCTCCAACATCCGCTGGTTCCCAAGCGGAGACGCCATTTACTTCCTGGCCTCCGATCCCAAGGCCGCAGAGGAAAAGGAACGCGAGAAGCAGAAAGATGACGTCTACGCCTACGATGAGAATTTCAAGCAGACTCACCTCTGGAAAATCACCATCGCCGATGAAAAGGAAGCACAGCTGACCAGCGGCGACTTCTCCATCACCACCTACTCGCTTTCCCAAGACGGAGACAAGATCGTCGCTACCCGAGCGCCCGGTCCGCTCTATGGCGATCAGGACATGGGTGAGATCTACATCATTGACAGCTCGGGCAAGAATGAGATTAGGCTGACCAATAACAGGGTCGAGGAAATAAACGTGAGGCTCTCCCCCGACAAGCGCGAGGTGCTCTTCATCGCAGGTGCGGATCAGAATTTCGAGCCATACTTTAACAATAACCTCTTCCTCACACCGGCATCCGGGGGATCCACCCAGCTGCTATTGCCGGATTTTCCGTATGCTATTGACGCTGCCGAATGGTCGAACGACGGGAAATCGGTTTACCTGATCACCAACATGGGCGTCCACGCTGAGCTTCAAGTGCTGGATCTGGCCACGAAAAAAGTCCGACGGCTCACCGACGGCCCACATGCGATAACTCCCGGCTCCCTCTCCTCAGGAGGCGATCGCCATGTATTCGCACTGAGCGATCCCACAAATCCCGGCGAGGTTTACATCTTTGGTCCCGGTGACCCGGCACCCGTACAGGTCACCCATGTCTTTGACTATCTCAGCCGCGACTTCAAGCTACCCCGCATGGAGAAGGTACAGTGGAAGGGAGCCGATGGCGCGACAGTGGAAGGAGTCCTCACCTACCCGCTAGACTACGAGGAGGGGAAGCGGTATCCGCTGGTGATCTGTACCCACGGCGGTCCGCAAGCTTCCGACAAGCTGACATTCGGGCCCTGGAGCCAATATCGGCCTGTTCTGGCTGCCCGGGGCTATGCCATCCTGCAACCTAACTATCGCGGATCCACCGGATATGGCAACGCTTTCCTTCGTGACATGGTCGGGCACTATTTCCGCCAGGCCCATCTCGATGTCATGACCGGCGTGGATTACCTGATCCAGCGAGACATCGCGGATCCCGACCGAATGGTGAAGATGGGATGGAGCGGCGGCGGGCACATGACCAACAAGATCATCACCTTCACGGATCGCTTCAAGGCAGCTTCGTCCGGTGCCGGTGCGGCGAACTGGATCTCGATGTACGCGCAGAGCGACGTGCGCAGCTTCCGCACTCCGTGGTTCGGCGGCACCCCGTGGCAGAAAGATGCTCCGATCGCTGCCTACTGGGATAATTCACCGCTCAAGGATGTGTGGAAGGTCAAGACGCCGACGATCTTCCTTGTGGGGGAAAAGGACGTCCGGGTGCCAATGCCGCAATCCGTAGAGATGTACCGGGCCCTGAAGAGCAATGGGATTCCCACGCATCTTTACGTCGCACCGCGGGAGCCTCACGGCTGGGGAGAGTTGCGCCACGAACTGTTCAAGATGAACGTGGAATTGGAGTGGTTTGAAAAGTACGCGACCAAGCACCCATACACCTGGGAGAAAGCTCCCGCCGACTCTGACCGTTCCAAATAGATACACCACAGAGTATCCATGATCCCCCGGCTCACCACCGCGAATGAAAAAGGAAATGGCCACGTTACTGCAGGCGAGGACAATTAATAACGATTGCCTCAGCAGTTGTTTTGTTCGTCATTCGTCATTTTTAACCCAAGTAAGGTGCCTGCCCCGCTCTTTTCATAGGAGTTACTCATGCACCCGGGGGTGCGCAACTGCGCATGAAAATCTGCCTTTTCGTGATACTCCGTGTTCTTGGTGTCATGGTGGTGAGGAATTGAAACTGACACCACCAAGAGCGGCAAGAAACGCAAAGCTAAATCCAGCTATTTTCCGGGGAGTCCCTCATGCAGCGGTGCTGCGCAACTGATGATGAAATTGCAGATTGCGAATTGCAGATTGAAAAACGAAAACGTTCTCATGACAATCCGCAATCCGCAATCGCCAATCCGCAATTTCAGGGGAGACACGGAGGCTACAGAGATTGGCTAGTTCACGGCACGATAGCTGCGGCGAGCGCGAACGAGGGCCTCGGGAAGCGACACTTCCACGCGAAGCAAGTGCAAGCTTCCATCGAGCATAGCCTTGTCGGGGTAAAACCCGAGCAGATATTGATGTCTTAATTCTTCGGCAACCCGCGCGAATGTCTCTTTCAGATCCGTCACGGCACTACGATAGAAACGCCCTGCGGACAAATCCGACAACTCCTCAAGATAAGCCGCCGCCCTTTCCTCACGCTCATCCCAGACAACGTAAGGTCCGCGACGGCTGCCGGGCCTGTGCGCGGGCAGCCGCGAGTGAACTCCGAAGAGCTTCTTCATCACCTCACGGGGATCCACGTTGTAATAGATCGAATAGATAACCGTGTTGGAAGCTCCAACTGCGCTGAGCAGATCCGAAGCCGACACGACGCTCCCGTAGTCCTGCCCATCCGTCAGCAGGACGATAGCCTTGCGGCCCTGGCCGGACCGGAACTTTCTCTGCATCACTTCCAGGATGGCATCGCGCATTCGTGTGCCGGTATACTCGCCTACCTTGGCCTTCTTGATCGCGTCCTCCAATTCCTTGTGATCCGAACTGAGAGGACTCAGATACTCAATGCTGGCGTCGAAGCTGACCACGAAAGCCTGATCCTGGGGCCGAAGTTGCAGGAGGAATTCCCGGGCCGCCTTCTTGATCTTGTTGAGGACAGTGATCGTGCTCTTGCTGGTGTCCAGGAGAAGGGCAATGCGGATGGGTTCTACCGAGGTGGTGAACAGCGCGACGGGTTGTGGGACGTCGTCCTGGTAAAGCTTGAAGTCCGCAGCCTCGAGTCCCAGAACATACCTTCCCCTATTATCGCTGACGATTACGGGAACACTAACCAGGGCCGACTCGACCCGGATGGCGGGAGATGGAGGAATTTGCTGAGCATGGAGGATGGCTACCAAAAAAGCAAAAAGCAGCGCAAGCGCGATCAAACCGATTGATGATTGACGATTGACGATTGACGATTTCACAGCACCCTAATGGTTGTCCGGCAATCGGCAATCGTCAATCGTAAATCGCCAATGGTAAATCAACGGTTTTTCTCGGCCAGGCGCTTGCGCGTATACGGAATCAACCCTCCGGCCGCGACGATCGCACGCCGTGCCGCCGGCAGCGGCTGCACTGCGAAGCGGTTATCGGTGCTTTGATTCAATACGTAGTCCTCCCCAATTTCGAGCACGTCCCCTTCGGAAGCTTCGATCTCGGGGCACACCAGCATACGCAGCCCGAGATTGACGGCGTTCTGCAGGAAGATTCTCGCGAAGCCGCGGGCGATCACGGTGAGGTCGTATCCCTTGAGGCAAGACGCGGCCTGCTCGCGGGAGGAGCCGCAGCCGAAGTTCGCCCCGGCCACGATCACACTTCCAGGCGGCACCTGCTTGCTCCGCAGCTTCTGGTTGAACTCCGTGTTATCCGCGAAGGCGTACTGGGGGGTCTCGGTAGGGAGCACCGTCGCCATGTACTTGCCGGGGTAGATCGCATCGGTCGAAACATCGTCTCCCAGCCTGTAAACCACCTTTGTCTGAACTGGTTTCGTAGTCATCGCACATCCCCCTCTCTTGGATCGGTAATGACACCCGTGAGGGCGCTGACCGCGGCCACCTCCGGCGAGCAGAGAAAGACTTCCGACTTGGGATTTCCCATTCTCCCCAGAAAATTTCGGTTTGTAGTAGACAGTGCGACGTCTCCATCAGCCAGGGCACCCTGGTGTACGCCGAGGCAGCAGCCGCAGCCCGGATTCATGATGACCGCTCCGGCTTCCATCAAATCCTCGAGATACCCCATTTCCATCGACTTCCGGTAAACACGCCAGGACGCAGGGAAAACCAGCATGCGGACTCCGGGCGCTACCTTTTTGCCCTTGAGTATCTTTGCCGCGGCAGCCAGATCCTCCAGACGCCCGTTGGTGCAGGACCCAATTACGATCTGGTCGACTTTCATCCCCTGGCGCTCCTTGACTGCGACGACGTTGTCAACGGTGTGAGGGCAGGCGAGCTGCGGCACGAGGCTCGGGGCATCGATTTCCACCACCTCATCGTAGGAAGCATCCGCATCCGGCGCGACGACTGGGATCTCCTGCAGCACATTCGCGTCTACTCTCAGGTAGCGAAGGGTCTCCGCGTCCGCAGGCACGATTCCGGCGGTCGCTCCGGCCTCGACCGACATGTTGCAGAGGACCATGCGCCCGGAGGTTGACATTTGCCGGATGGCGTCGCCGTGAAACTCGATGACTTTGAAGTTCGCCCCTTCAGCCGAGATCTTCCCGATCAGATGCAGGATAAGATCTTTGGGAGTAACGTGCGGCCCGAAACACCCGTGCACCACAACCTTGATTGTGCCGGGAACTTCAAAGTTTAGAACGGCGCCCAGGGCCCAGACGCTGGCCATCTCGGTCGCTCCGATGCCAAAAGCCAGCCCCCCCAGTGCTCCGTGCGTGGTCGTGTGACTGTCGGTCCCGACAACCACGTAGCCCGGGCGGACATACCCGTATTCCGCGAGTATCTGGTGACAGATTCCTCCCTCGTCCCCGCGAATGTCGTGGAACTTCTCAATTCCGTGCCGGGCTACGAAATCGCGGACCTTCTTCTGGTTGGTTGCGGTCTTGGCACTCTCGGCCGGAACCCTGTGATCAAAAATAATCGCCACCCGGGACGGATCCCAAATCTTCGGCGGCAGTTCCACGCCTTTGTAAATCTCCAGAAACTGGTTGACAACCAGCGCTGCATTTTCATGCGACATGGCAAGATCCACGGCCGGCTCGACGACATCGCCTACCTGAACAGAAGGCCGGCCGGTGGCCCGCGCCAAGATCTTTTGAACGATTGTCAATCCCATGATTGCCCCCAACTTTTTCTGCGGGTCTCCGTGATATTGGTGTACTCCATAAAAACGGTACAGGAACTTAAAGTAGGTTAAAGATGACGAATGACGCGTGACGAATGACGAATAAAAATAACATCGAGGTATTCGTCATTCGTCATTCGTACTTCGTCATTCTCTTTATGCCTCCATCCGGTTGGCAATGGCAGTCGCCATTTCGAGAGTCGTGCTGCTCCCTCCCATGTCGTAGGTGCGGATCTTTCCTTCCTGGATCACATCCGCAACGGCCCGCTCGATTATTCCAGCTTTTTCGGTCTCTCCCAGCCAGTCCAGCATCAATTTGGCGGCCAGGATTGTCGCGATGGGATTCACCTTGTACATGCCCGCATATTTGGGAGCAGATCCGTGGGTCGGTTCGAAGACGGCCAGCTTGTCCCCGATGTTTCCCGAGCAGCCGAAGCCCAAACCCCCTACCATCTGCGCGCAGAGGTCGGAGATGATATCTCCGTAAAGATTCGGAGCCACCAGAACATCGTAATTGAACGGATTCTTGAGAAGCCACATGGTCATCGCGTCAATGTTTGCGTCGTCCGTCTGGATTTCCGGGTAGTTTCTGGCGACGGCCTTGGCGGTCTCGAGGAAGAGCCCGTCCGTGGCACGCACGACATTGGCCTTATGCACAATTGTGACCTTCCGGCGTTTGAACTTGCGGGCAAAGTCGAAGGCCGCCCGGACAATGCGCTCCGAACCCTTCCGCGTGTTGATCTTGCAGGACACGGCGTATTGATCGGGCGCGATATTCCGGAATGCAGCAAAAGGCCTGGCGAGGCGCAACAGCATTTCAGCCAGCTCCTGTGGTACGGGGGCAAATTCCACCCCGGAATACAGATCCTCCGTGTTCTCGCGGAAGACGACCAGGTTAATCCCCTCTTTGTAGTTGAGTGAGTTGCCTGGATAAGCCTTGCATGGGCGGAAACAGTTGTAGAGGTCGAAGAGCTGCCTCATGCGCACGATCGGGGACCGATAGACCAGACCCTTGCCGCGCAGCTGCGGATCCAGTTCCGCCTCGGCCGCCTTGACCGGCTTTGAAGTTATGGCACCGAAGAGTGCGGCATCGACGTTGTGCAAGAGATCGATTGTTCTCCTGGGAAGAGCGTCTCCTTCCGTCTTCCAGAAATCCCACCCGATGTCTCCAGGCAGATATTCCGCATTCAGTTCCAGCTTGTCCAGAACGATCCTGGCTGCTTGCAGAACTTCAACCCCAACTCCGTCTCCCGGGAGCCAGGCAATCCTGTATTTGGCCATTAGAAATCCTCTCCTCATGAAATAATCGATGCTCTGACTATCAAAGGGGGGCCTGCACTCTCGGAGTCATATCCTTGGACGCACTTTCGCACCGGAAAAGCCTCGGAGTGGCGGAGCGAGGAAACTGGCGGCACGGATGCTCCGATCCAAACGCCGAGGTTTTATGGAATCGGAAAGGAAATAGATGCTTGCGTGTGAATCACCACTGGGTTTGCCGGGCTACTCAGCAGCCTCGACCGGACTCGTCGGCACATCCGCAAACTTGAAGGTATCAGAGTGCGTTTCCTAGTTCATTTCGCGCTCCCTCCATACCCTTTTAAGCATACACCCCCATTAAGCGTTTTCTCAACACCCTGGCAGGCGGCACTGTAAGTCAATTTCATCTCAGTCCAGCGCAATGGAGGACAACACGATGACACGAAGAACACAGAGAGTTCATTGTGCTCTTCGTGTCATCGTGTTGTCATTTTTTTCAATGGCTTAATGGCTCGATGACTCAATCCCTCCAGATTTTCTTCACCTCAATTCTCGGGCTGGGCTATCATCAGGGTTACTGCAGAGGAGAGGGAATAAGATGAGCCTCCGGAAGCACCTGATCGTCGAACCCGGCACAAAGGCCGGACTGGCCCACCGTGATCCCAACGACACCCCGGGATTCAAAGATAAGGAAGCTTCAATTGAGCTGCTCGAGAAGAGCACGGCACGGCTCGCGGAACTTCAATATCTGCTGCACGCCCAGAGTAAGCACGCCGTGCTGATCGTGTTTCAGGCATTGGATGCGGGAGGCAAAGATGGAACAATCCGCCACGTGATGTCCGGGTTGAATCCCCAGGGATGCCGGGTCACGTCATTCAAAGTGCCTTCAGCAGAGGAAGCCCGGCACGATTATCTCTGGCGCATTCATCAAGCGGTGCCTCAGAAGGGGGAACTTGGCATCTTCAACCGCTCGCACTACGAAGATGTCCTGGTAGTGCGCGTACACAAACTCGTGCCGAAGGAAATCTGGTCCATGCGGTACGAGCAGATCAACACATTCGAAAAAACGCTGTCGGAAAACGGGGTAACCATCGTGAAGTTCTTCCTCCATATCAGCAAGGAGGAGCAAAAGAAGCGAATCGAGGAAAGGCTGGCTGACCCGACGAAAAACTGGAAACTCTCCGAAGCCGATTTCGCTGAGAGAGGCTACTGGGAGCATTACCAGGAAGCGTATGAGGATGCTTTGACACAATGCAGCACGCCGTGGGCCCCCTGGTATGTGATTCCGGCCAACCATAAGTGGTTTCGTAACCTTGCCGTTTCTCACATAATAGTGGAGACCTTGGAAGAGCTGGAGATGAAATTCCCTCCTCCAAGCATTGATTTGTCGCGGGTGCACATGCATTAAGATCCTGCTGCATTCGCAACCCGTTCCCTTTGGATCATCGCCGACGCTGCGATTCCACGGTGGGAGATAATGATGAAGACATGGACATCCGCCATAATTTTGGCCCTGACCTTACTCTGGATGAACACTCTGAGCTTTCCACAGCGCGTGAGCGCTTTGGACGGCAAGCAGGCCCTTCAGAGACTGCTGGCGGGAAATCAGAGATACGTCGCTAAAAAAGCTCTTCATCCCAACCAGACAGCCGAACGCCGGGCCGAGATCGCGAAGTCGCAGCATCCCTTCGCCATCGTCTTAGGATGTTCGGACTCGCGTGTGCCGCCGGAATTGATCTTTGATCAGGGCTTGGGCGATCTCTTCGTGATCAGAGTAGCTGGAAACATCGTGGATAATACGGTGCTGGGCAGCATCGAGTACGCGGTCGAGCACCTTCACACGCCGCTCGTCGTGGTACTCGGTCACAAAAAGTGCGGTGCCGTGTCGGCGGCAGTGGTGGGTGGTCACGCGCCCGGGCACATCAACAGTCTTGTTGAAGCAATCATGCCCGCAGTCGAAAGAGCGAGAAATCGAGCCGGCGACCTGGTTGAGAACACAGTTCGCATCAACGTCGACATGGCCGTCGGACAGTTGAAGTCCTCGGAACCGATCCTGGCACAGCTTTCGAGGGAGGGCAAATTGATGATCATTGGAAGCCGCTACGACCTGGATACTGGTGCGGTCGAAATCATTCAGTAGCAGGCCGCAGATTCGTGATAAATCAGCAAGCTCTATGAGTCTCAAGGAACAAATCCGCAGCCGGCTTGCCTCACTGCAGTTACGAGCACTGACTACAGGGTACACACGTGAGGCGGCAGTCCTGATGCCCATCTTTGAGAAGGATGGTGAACCACACTTTCTGCTGACGCTCCGAACCGACGAGGTCGAGACTCACAAGGGCCAGATCTCCTTTCCGGGGGGAATGCGCGAGGCAGGAGAAAGCCTGGAACAGACCGCGCTGCGGGAAACGTTCGAGGAAGTGGGCATCGAAGCCGACCAAATGGAGGTGCTCGGCCGCTTTCATGATTTCCTGTCGATCACGGGGTACCGCGTTGCGCCGTTTGCCGGATATATCAATGCTCCCTTCGCCACCAATCCCCAAACTCGAGAAGTCGCCGAGATCCTGACGGTCCCCTTTGGGATCTTCCTGGACCCGAGCCGCCTGCGCATCCAGCAGATGTTCCGGCTGGAGCAGATGATAGATGTTTATTTCTATGCCTACGGAACACACGAAATCTGGGGACTCACCGCCAGGATTATCCACGACTTCCTGGAGGAGTTGCAGATCTGGTTCTGAGCAGACTGCACGCTGCCAGTTGCCTGCCTAGATAGTCAGCCCCGCCTCTTTGAGACCGGACTTCCTCAGACGAGATACCAACGTTTCGGCCATCAGTTTCCGATGCTCGTCAACCCGTACCTCTGCTGCATCCACCCGCGTTGATTCGAAGACGTTCTCCATGTCCGGATTCCCGACACAAGCTCGTCCCGCGATCATCACCAGGCGCACTCCTGCCCGATTCACCGCTAGAACACTGCGCAGCGGATCAGGCGCCAAATGAGCGCTCCCCCTCTCCTGAGCAGAAGCCGCCGATCCTCGGGAGCCAGGCCGACGCCATGCACCACGACCTTATTTGAGCCCAAGCGGCGCGACTGATCCAGCCGGGTAAGCTCACCCGAGCCTCGGCATCCGTTACCTCGGCAAGGTGCATGTTGGATATATCCCAATTCGGCGGCCCGGTGCCCCATAAGCAGGCATACAGAGCCGCGACCGCAGGGAGCGGAATCACAAAGCGGGAGGGCCTGTCTTCTCTCCTATAAAGGTCATTTCTGATGTCTGCTTTACCTGGATCCATACGTGTGTTTCTTCGTCGTCCGAGACTCCGGGATCGGGCTGTTTCAGAACATCGCAACCCAGTTCGGACTCCCCAACGAAAACGCCGGAGTCGGCGAGTTGCTGAAAGGGAAGGCCACCACTATGGCCGAACGTCACAGCGGCGAGGGCATCTTCTTTACTTCCAGGGCCGGCGATATCGTCGATCATTTGTGTTTGGGTAATTATTGGGGTAGCTCAGGTCTGATTCCATTAATTTATCCTGGAACTTTGGGGACTTTTCACACGGGATTGACAGAAGTTGAAGTTGAGTCTCAACGAGTGTACAGTGGCCGCACTCAACATTTGCGACGAAAGGATCTACAACTGCTCCATGTTTTGCGGGCCGAAAGTCGATCATTGAGGAACTGCGACAATGGACTACGAAATAACCGAGTCAAGACCGAGTTCGCTCATTGACTCTCTCAGGTCCGTCGGATACAGTCTCCCGGCAACTGTCGCAAACATCATCGACAACAGTATTTCTGCAGAGGCCCGAAAAGTTTGGATCAACTGCCACTGAGGGCGTCAATTCTCCCCTATTATGAGTCGGAATAGGAGGAGGACAACTTGATTGGTAGATCGGCAAAGCAAGCAAACCCAAGATTAAATCCCAGGAGAGGTCGCCGGCAACGCACTGGGGAAGTGCTCCGGATATCATTCGAAAAACGGCAGCGCCAGAGAAAGACACTCTCGCACGGAAAGTAGTCTGGTATGGCCTTGTTATCCTATTACTGCTGACGCTTTTCATTCGATTGTTCTTTTTCTATTTTCCTCACGATCATTATTTCTTCTGGGCTCAGAATTTGGCTCAGGGCAAACTGACCGTCGACAATTTGCCGGATACATTCCCCGATATCATCAGATGGGAAGGGCACAAGTATCTCCCCTTCGGCCCGCTGCCCGCGCTGGTGTTGATCCCCTTCTTGCCGTTGCTCAACGCCGGTCTTGATCTTGGCTGGATTTCTATTCTTGCCACTATTCTTAACATATGGTTGTTATCCAGGATCTTGCGTTGGATGAATATCACCGGGGTGACACGCAAATGGCTGATGATCCTGTTCTTCGGAGGCACAGTATATTTTTCCGCAACTTTGGCTCCTTTCTCGACATGGTTTGCGCATTTACTCGTCGTTTCCTGCACATTGCTAGCGATCGAGGAAACTTTGGGCAAGCGCCGACCCGCACTCATCGGCCTCTATGTAGGCCTTGGTTCGATGATACGATGAACCAGCTTGTTTACGCTGCCGTTTTTCCTCTGGATGCTTTGGTCGGAACGAGATAAAGCCGCCAAGTCGATTCGGGTGGCCGCCGGCCTGGTTGGGCCGTTGATTCTTACGTCGCTCTACAATTACCTGCGTTTCGACAACATTCTGGAGACTGGTTACTCCATGGCGCAACTGGGCAATTCCGTGCTGGAAGCGGCAAGGGCACAGGATCTTTTAGCCTGGCGCATGTACCCAAAAACCTTTTTATGTTGCTATTGCAGGGCCCGTTGCCTTTCCCCTCGATTGACGCGCCCGTGCTGCAATTTCCGTATTTGGTTCCAAGCGCCTGGGGCATGGGCATTTTCTTCACCTCTCCCGCGCTGCTTCTTGCATTTCGCGCCTCTAAGCGCGAGCGAATGACGCAAGCTTCCTGGTTGGCGATCCTGTTTGTGCTGGCGTCGCTGAGTACGTATTACGGCGTCGGTTGGGTGCAATTCGGCTACCGTTACGCGCTCGATTTTATTCCTTTCGCATTGCTGCTTGTGGCGCGGAGCATGAGCGCGACGGAAAACCGATGGGCGCGTGCCCTGATCATCGCCAGCGTGCTGGTCAACTTATGGGGAGCCTATTTTATTATTAAGTTGCGCAACTGATGGAGCAAGGCCAAGAGGCCAACGGCCAGAGGGGCCTGCAGGATGCCGAAAAACGTCGAATTTTGCCGATAGGTGGAATAAAGGCCCCTCTTTAGGAGTGGGGGCTCCCGCAATGGGTGGCCCCCTTCACAACCAACCCCCAATCCCGAGAAGTCGCCGAGATCTTGACGGTCCCTTTCGGGATTTTCCTGGACTCGAGCCGACTGCGCATCCAGCAGATGGTTCGCTTGGGGCAGATGATAGATGTCTGCTTCTATTCCTACGGAACTCGCGAAAAATCGGGGACATTCCGAATTTCCAGCTTTCCTCCGCTGAATAGAAAAGATCAACTGCCGGTTAATCCGTCCGATTCAGCTAAGCAAGTCGGGAAATTCGGAATGTCCCCGATTTTTTACAGCTTCTGAGTCTTGGGGGAATTCGTGATAATCCTCGCGCTTGTTGGAGATACATCCAGATGGGGGCTGATAGCTGAAGGCTGACCGCTCAGCGCGGCCCTATTTGGTTGCGGCCGCCGACCGCGCTGCGTCTCTGTGGTGCAGCTACACGGAGCGAAATGCGCGGGTGCCGACCGAGAAGCAAACGATTCCGACGAACACGAGAATCCCGCAAGGCAACAACATTTCCTGCAGCGAGAAGGCGCGCCAGATGGCGCCCTCAAATGCAAGAATGGCCCACTTCATCGGGCTGATGTTGCCGATTGTCGCCATCCAAGAGGGGAGAAGAAAGAGAGGGATCATGCCTCCACCAAGCATCGTCAGTGGCATCATGATGGCCCATCCTGCTCCGGCGGCGGCTTGTTCCGTCTTGCCCAGTACTGCGGTGAGCATCATGATTCCGACGAAGCACACGCCGGCCGAAACAGCCGCCAACGCCAGCAACCACCACGAAGATGGATGCACCTTGAAGAAGATTCGGCCGACTAAGAAAAGTCCGGCCTGCACAAGAGCAATAGCGCTGAAACAAGCCAGCGCCTTGCCCGCTAGCAACTGTCTTCGCGTGATAGGAGATATTTGGAGACGAACCATCGTGCCCTGCGTGCGTTCGGACACGATTCCGATGCCGAATGTCATGACACATCCGATGATTCCCCATAGAATTCCCTGGGGGAATGTGATGTCAAAGGCGTTTCGCGGACCTGTCTGTTCCACGGTTACTGGCTTTGATTCAATTGCGAGCGGCTGCCAACTTGCCTGCGCGGTTCCCCCCTGGACGCTCCGCCGCGTCTCGAGGAAACGCGAGAGCTCGCCGAGGAATTGACCCACGCCGGCCATCTCACTCGACTCAGGCACCGCTTTCAGATCTTTGAGAGCCTTCTGAACCGCGTCCCCGGAAGCAGAGGGATCGGAGAGGATTTTCTGCATTCCCTCAGCGGCTTGTTTGAAGAGCAAACCCTCAAGCATCGCACTCTCCGCCTTGCGACTGGGATCCATCCATAGCTCAACCTTGGGAGGTTCACCGTAGAACACCCTCTGACTTGCTTGACCAAAGCCTCTGAGAAAAACAACTGCCGCAGACCGCTTCCCCTGACGTACGAGTAGCGCTGCATTCTCGCGGCCCGTGCGCACGATGTCAAAAGCGCCTCCCTTTTCGAGACGCGCAATAAAGTCCCTGGAGCCATCGGTGTTGTCTTCGTCGACCACGGCAATCCGGGTTTTCGCGGTCCCCTCGCCCGGCCCGGAGAACATCACTCCGAAAAGGATGGCGACTAGTAGCGGCCAGAGAAAGGTAAAGAATATCCCTGACCTGAGGCGGAAGAGGATCCTGAGATCTTTCTGGGCAATGGCGAGTATGGCGAGCATCAATCCCTCAGAGTTCTGCCGGTGAGTTTAAGGAAAACCTGTTCCAGGTTCGCGCGTTCTACGCTGAATTGCTCTATCGGACCAAGTCCGGCAAGTCGGTTCAATTCCGCCAGCGGGTCTTCGGTCTCCAGGCGAACCTCCTGACCATTGGTTTTTACGATGAGCGTCGGCTTCCCTCCATGAGTAGCCAGCAATCCGGGCACCGTGTCGAGGGCGAGCATCTTTCCATGGTCCATGATTCCAACTCGGTCGCAGAGACGTTCCGCTTCTTCCATGTAGTGGGTGGTGTAGACGATCGTGCGGCCTTGCTTTTGGAGGTCCAGGATGCTTTCGAAAATGGAGTTCCTGGATTGCGGATCTACTCCGACCGTCGGCTCGTCGAGCAGAATTAACTCCGGGTCGTGCAATATCGCGGCGGCCAAGTTCAGGCGGCGCTTCATTCCTCCGGAATAGGAACGCACGGCATGGCGCCGGCGATCCGTCAGCCCGACGAACTTGAGCGCCAAATCAATGCGCATCGGAAGTTGCCGGCCAGAGAGGCCATACATCCGCCCGAAGAAAGCGAGATTTTCCTCGCCGGAGAGCATCTCGTACAGAGACACGGCCTGTGGCGCGACACCGATTCGTGCCCGGACGCTTGGAAGCGCGGGAGAACCCAGACCCTCGATCGAAACGGATCCTTCATCGGGCTGCAGCAGTCCTACTGACAGGTGTACCGTCGTGGTCTTGCCGGCCCCATTCGGACCCAGGAGCCCGAAGATTTCCCCCCGCCGGAGGGCCAGCGAGACACCGGCAGCGGCTGTGATGTCACCGTAGCGTTTGTAGATATTGTTCAAGGTCAGCATTTTGCCGATACTACCCTTGCCTGGCGAATTCGGAACCACCCAGATGTTTCCTGGTACGATATCCTTTACCGATCAGTCGACGATTCTATTCGCAATATGTTTCGTGAAAATGAATGGCGCAGGCCGCATCGTCTGGCTCTGTGCTACACAGCTCATTCTTTGCCCGGACGGACTGCACCGGGCACCCTCTCAATCAAAGCTCGAATGGAGTCAGGCAACGGTCTTTATTAAGCCTCGTGCACCAGGTCGCTCAGCCGCCGCCGCGGCGATTGTCCGGGGGCCTCTGCCGGATAACCGATCGGCAAAATCGCAACGGGCTGGATTCCTGCAGGAGAGCCGATTGCGCGGTGCGCTTTTTCGTCGTCGAAAGCGCCCACCCAAACGGTTGACAATCCCTCTGCCACTGCGGCAAGCATGGCAAATGTGCATGCGATGGTCGCGTCCTGCAGCGAGTAAAGCCGCACGCCGCGCTCTCCATAGCGTCCCGCCGCGCGCGAGGGATTGGTTGAGAAAACCAGTACGACAGGCGCGCGGGCTATGAACTCCTGCCAGAGTGCTGCGCGCGCCAACGCTTCGCGGCGCGAGGCGTCGCGAACGACGTGGACCTCGTAGGCCTGAAGGTTGCCTGCTGAGGGGGCGCGGTTTGTGGCTTCCAGCACTCTTTGGAGTTTCTCCTCTTCAACAGGTTTGGGGGAGTAAGCGCGAATAGACCGTCGCTTTGTTATCAAGTCGTAAAACTCCATTTCTGGCCGACCTTTCCCGAAGCCACGATAAGGGAATGTTCTCCCTCTCTTCGTAGCTTTCCGCGAAGAATACCTGGTAATCGGAGTAACGGTGCAGGTCCCGGTGTCTCTTGTCCCGAGCACTCTCTATTCCGACTGCTGGGAAAAAGCCCTCACTTCTTTTTCGGGTATCCCACGGATTGCGTGAGGATAATCTTCTGATCCGGGCGGAGCTGCAGCACTTTGCCCAGGGCATCCCTGTCGAACATTCCGCGCACGACCGTGGCCAAGCCTTCCGATGCACAGTAGAGATACACATTCTGGCTTATAAAACCGACTCCAGCAGCCGACCACACCTCCGCATTCGGATTTTCGCCTCTGGGTGTTTTTGCCTTGGCGTAGTCCGCCACGTAGACAAGATCCAGAGGAACCGCCTTTACAAAATTCTGCTGGCCCGTCGCAGCCCGGACGTCCTCCGTAAGGAGGACCTTCAGTGCGTTTTGCGAAGCATCATAGAGATAGAGGCCGTCCGCCATGGCGACGTAGATATCGATGTTTTGCCAGTTCACTGCGGACGGCGCCGTGCGTTTTCCGTCGGGTCGGTTGACACCGTCAGCAGCCCACAGCAAATTGGAAAGAACCTGCATGGGCAGTTTCGTCTCCGGGCCGAACTCTCTTGAAGTCTGCCTTGCCTTCAGAACTTGCATCAGAGGTCGTCCACCCTCGGTTTGCGGTTCCGGAAGTTTGATCACTTTTGGTTCTTGTGCCAAGGACAAAGAAGGGCCCATGAACAAAAGTAAGCCCACGAATGCAAGGATTTTTCTTCTCATGATCGTTCTCCTCGCCGCGTTCTCATGTCGGCAAATAAGATGTATCGGTATCGCCATCGAGAATAGCTTGAACGTCTCGGAAATTACACAACGATTTGACCGTAAATGAATTACAGGAGTGCTTCTGAGGTGCCTGTCGTTCCGCTTTTTTTGCTGCCTGCTCCTTAATAGCGGAAGGTCATGCGGCCGGCGACATCGAAGTTGCCGCCGCTAACTACGGCGACTGCCGCCGTTCCTGCCGGAAGGCTCACCTTTCCCGCCAAGAGAGCGGCTACCGTTGCGGCGCCTGCCGGTTCGGCGAGAAGCTTGGCGCGCTCCAGTAGAAAGGGAATCGCGAGCAGGATCTCTTCATCTGTCACGGCTACGAGCTCATCGACCAGGGCGTTTATGATTTCGAAGACTTCAGGATCGGTTTTTTTCGTCGCCAGTCCGTCGGCGATGGTCGTGACAGCGGGGAGATCGAAGGCTTTCCCCTGCTGCCGGCTGGTGAGCATGTTAGCCGATCCCGAAGGTTCGACCCCAATGATGCGCACGCCGGGCTTTACCGCTCGCAGGGCCATCGCCATCCCCGCGATGAGTCCGCCGCCGCCGATCGGCACCAGAACCGCATCGACATCGGGCAGATCTTCAGCAATCTCCAGTGCTACCGTGCCCTGGCCCGCGAGAATATGGCGATCCTTGAAAGGGTGGACATACACCAGCCCGCGCTCGATGGCGAGTTCCAGGGAGCGCGCATAAGCATCGTCCCAGAGCTGGCCGTGCAGAATCGCCTCCGCACCATACGCTTTCACCGCCGCGATCTTACTTGGGTTCGCCCCATTGGGCATGACCACAAATCCGGGAATCTTCTCTTGAGCTGCTACATAGGCGAGCGCCTGGCCGTGGTTTCCGGCGGACGCCGTGATAACACCGTTCTTGAGCTCACGCCGCGGAAGGTGGCGGATCTTGTTGAAGGCTCCTCGGGGCTTGAATGAACCGGTTTTTTGCAGGTTTTCGGCCTTGAGCCAGACTGAAAAGCCCGTTCGTTCCGAGAGGGATCGAGAAGAAAAAAGCGGAGTGCGATGCACGAGAGCGCTGATGGTGGCCCGCGCCTCAAGAAAGTCCTCGTTGGTCAGTCGATATTCCATCGCCGCTCCCTGCCACTCCGGCATGGGTTTTCCCCCCTGGAATGACGAATTACGAATGACGAATAAAAAGCTCGTTCAGGCCGGGAGTGCGCGCAATTTGTCGCACTTGACTATTTGCGATCCCTAACACACTCGCCTCCGTATACTTCGTCATTCGTCATTCGTCATTCGTCATTCGTCATTCGTCATTCGTCATTCGTCATTCGTCATTCGTCATTCGTCATTCGTCATTCGTCATTCGTCATTCGTCATTCGTCATTCGTCATTCGT
>Ga0315279_10001380_pt1 | contig 40792 bp, 35 predicted proteins | sample YL17G06_20_MG_FD_203694 | JGI IMG/M metagenome (GOLD analysis project Ga0315279, IMG submission 203694) | Sediment microbial communities from Yellowstone Lake, YNP, Wyoming, USA - YL17G06_20 | ecosystem: Environmental > Aquatic > Freshwater > Lake > Sediment | place: USA: Wyoming | collected...
CTTTTATGTGAAAATATCAAACTGTCAATTCTCTCCCTTCATCTTAATGTTCCACCAGTTGACTTATTGCATCCATCACCCCATTTTTTAACACCCTCGCGTAGCTACCTCCTGACGTGACCGCACATCCCAAAGCTTAATTGAATTACTTCCGCTGGCAAGCAGAACCCCGTCAGGGCTGAATGCTACCGAACTAACCACGTTAGAATGCCCTTTAAGCGTAGCTACCTCTTTATAGCTTTTCGCATCCCAAAGCTTAATTGTTGTATCATAACTCCCGCTGGCAAGCAGAGCCCCGTCAGGGCTGAATGCTACCGAACTAACCACGCTAGAATGCCCTTTAAGCGTAGCTACCTCTTTATAGCTTTTCGCATCCCAAAGCTTAATTGTTGTATCATAACTCCCGCTGGCAAGCAGACTGCCATCAGGGCTGAATGCTACGGAAGTCATAACCGAATTTGTCTCAAAAGAGGCTATTCTCGCAAGTGTAAACGGATCGAAAAGATACATACCATATTCCGTAGCCGCTGCAAGCATTTTGCCGTTAGGAGAGAAAGCAACTCCAAAAACATTTCCGATACCAAGCCTTGCAATTGCTCCCTCCGGCAACGCCAATAATTGAGATGTAAACGAACTTATGATTATAATAGCGGAAATAAAGAAAATTGCACGCTTCATCTTTTCTCCTTTTTGTTGTTTTTTAAAATCCATTAACCCTCGTTAAGTTAGGTTACTGAATCGAGATCAGTTCTTCTAAAGAAGATTGATCAGCTTTCTCAGGATTCCAGACCACAAGCTTTGATGACTGCGCAGAATTAGCCAAGCGAATGTCTGATGTAACCAGTACAAGGTCATGCCCCAATACCCGAAGCGTATCTGCTATATTCAAAGCACTGCGCAAAATTATGGCATCAGTGGCATTGATAGAGTATTGCTCGATGAGCGACAAGGATTTCCATACCAGATCGTCAGACACAGATTGAATAACCATACTTGTCATTTCGGATCGAGAATCAGCAAGAGCCTGCAAATAAGACATTCTCGAAATCTGTCCTGAGTTCTTCTTCCGCACCAAGAAAGATACTAACTCACCAAATGCAAGCACTAACACAAACATTCGCTGTTTAGAAACAGTATTTAATAAATGATTGATTAGTGGAGTTCCAACCTCTGGAACATAGCGTTTAGCTAATGCGCTTGTATCAAAGAGGAAATAGTTCATCAAAAATCACTCCTCTCGCATTTCGATAATGCCTCTACTTGCGATGTTGTCTTCAGGATGGATACCTTCTTTCAGCATCATCTCTTGTAACTTTTCCGCTCCAATGGGTTGAACATCAATGCCCATTTGCTTAAACCATTCATCAAACCATTTCTTTAATTTTTCCCGATCTACACATTGAAGCTTGGAACACAAATCAACCTCTATTTTAGGACTGACAGCAAAGGTCATTTGATCTAAGTTTTTTCGCACTTCGATCAAATCATGCTCAATCTGGTCAATCTTTTTTTTCAAATCCTCTAAATTTTCAACGGTAACTCCCATATCTATCGCTCCTTTCTAGCAATAATAGTTTGTGGTTCTTTGGTAATTTACGGAGATAATATTGTAGGGGCGAAGCATTTGCTATTGTGAACTATTATATAATCAGCGTTTATGAGGCAAATGCTTCGCCCCTACGGAAAATTCCCCGTTATATCCCAAAGAGCCAAAATTCTTAACTCATCTCTCTTATTTCAAGCATATACTAAACGACCCCTGGGAATAGGGATAGGGCGATTTAGTTCATTAGCAGTTTCAATCCATTCTTGGACTATTATTTCTACATTAGCAAGTGCCTCATAGTAAGTTGTACCATCAGCAACACATCCGGGCAGTTCTGGAACTTCAGCAATAAAAGATTCGTCCTCATCACTCCAATAAATTATAACCTCATACTTCATGATCTTTGCTTCCTCCAAGTCTATAATTCAGGATTACATTACGAACTTGCTTTACCTGATACAGTTTAGCCTTATTTCCTTTAGGCTGTAAGTTCAAAATTTCATCAATCCCATCCTTTGTAAATATATGGTGACTTCCACGAATTCGCTCATCAAAACCTAAATAGTGCAACAATCCACATAATCCATCAAAAGGTATATCTACATCAGATATACCGAGTAATATCTTTAATAAAAGCTTTTTGTGTTTATTCATATTCCTGATAACAATATGTTAATATCAAATACAACTTTTATGGGCATTATCTGTCCCTTATACGCTTTTAGTACTCAGACACACTGAATTTTATGGATTCCCACTTGCGTGGGAATGACAAAATCAGGTACGTGTCATTCGTGATAAAAAAATGTTACCTTAATTATGAACTATGCCGTAAAGGTAACGCTCATAATTTCTCTCCCCTACCAATTATAGTTACATTTGATCTGGCACTAATGCCTTCTGAAACATCACAGCCAAATTTTACAAAGTTATCACCTTCATCAAGGAAAGGAACATCACCCTGCGGGATTATCTCTCGAATCAATTCCCCATTCTGCCCATAAAGCTTACAATCAGACATCGAGTTAAATTCAAGGTAGCAACCGCTGTCTATCTCCGCAGGAAAAACAATAGTTTTACCACCAATCGTAATCGCAGGATTGCTAAGTTTCCCATTCACCAACGGCAGTGCTTTAATTGGTTTTATCTGACATTCTGCCATTTTTCCAGCAGGTATGTTATTATACCATAAATTGAGAGATTCTATATTACTATAAGTTACAGACTCACGATAAATGGCATAAGCCCCACCATAGGGCCACGAATACTGGACATAACGTTCCCCTTCCGGCTCGATCAACTCAAAATAGCGCCATCCAGTAAAATCAACAACGATATAATGCTCTCCAATTCCTCCACTGATATGCTCGGGGCTTTTCAACTGGAAATTCAGTACTTCACCCTTACCGTCACCATGAACCCAGACTCCAAGTGCCTGATGTTTACTAAGGTTCAAGTCTGTGAATCTTTTCCCGATCTTTGCCCATGATCCAATATGAGTGGAATTATTATTTGTGGCAGAATATATACCATCAGGTGATTTGAGTTCAATACCGACTCCCTGTGCTGTTACACGATCCGAAAATTCAGAATCTTCACTGAAGTCTGCCAATACAATATTTTCTGTTTCATAAGAACCAGCCGACATCAATGCCTCGATCCGCAACTGCAAAGGTTGCCGATCAAATTTGTTTTTTACAGTCCAGACATTACTCCAGCCATTAATCCCCTCAACTTTATGTTTAGAATACTGAACAGGTTGGAATTTCCATTTATCATCAGAATCATGAATCAGCGTAAATTCATCTCCCGGAACACTTAGCTTTGCTTTGATATGTTCTGAAAAGTAGTTAGAGTGTCGTAAATCCTCGTATTGTCTCATAATTCCAGCAAGTCTTTCATAGACTGGAACTTTCGATATGTTATCTGGTTCTATACCCATTATTGAAAATCCTACGTCAGTACCTATACATTTACAGCACAGATATTCAATGTCATCAGCAAAAGTTGGCTCACCCTGGGGTCCAGACCACGTTTTGACAGCCCACCATCCAAGATGCCCCGGTAGAAACATGCGTTTTAGACCTTCGTTAGATTCACAATGTATGTCAATAAACTTTTTATGGCTTCTTGTAGGATGATCCCATGCACCCATGCGCGCCCTGACGTACCATAGATGATGATGGAAAGTACTCATCTCCATGATCGCTGGTTTATTAATGCGTTTCCATAGCTCAAATACGTATGTTGAACCATAATGCCAGCTATTTTCTCCTCCACCGAGTATGTCTTCACCATCTAGTGCGTCCAGATACATCATATCGAAACCACATTCATTATACATATTTGCTGCGCTATTAGCAATATCCTCAAGTAAAGTGGAATCAGGATCAGGAACAAACAGACCAAAACACTCTTTGAGGTGATGCACTTTCGCACCTGCTTTATGGGAATCGGATTTTGTGCCATAAGCGCCGCGCTGACAGTTAGTAAACGCATAAGGCTTTTCTTTAGAAACTCCCCCATAGACAATCAATTCATCATCAATCTGGATTGTAACGCTATTCCGAACAAAAAAGCCAGTTATAGTGGACGTATTCTGCGTTGATTCAACAACTGGAACTGTATTGGCATCTAAGTTCAGCGTTTCTGCAAGAGTGAGTGTTGCATCTTTTGCCAGTCTTGGATCAGGCACAGGTGTCACCCATGGACAATTTTTGTCTATGAAAAAAGCATAAGTATGCAATCCGGCGAGTATTCCTGCCTCATGGAGCTTATCTATCACAGCCTTAAAACTAGCTAATCCATTGGGATATGTCTCAGGATTGGGTCGGCAATCACCAAATCGGAACGAACTCCCGCCATGAAAATCAATCTGATTGATACCCAATTTCTGTGCTAACTTAATCCAATCATCAACTTTTGCTTCAGACATACCGCCGAAATTAAACATATATGATCCCTTGTTAATCTCCGCATCCAATGCCCATGGTCCACCGATAGGGGATTCTGGTATGTCAGTGGCATCGCTAACAACCTCTTTCATTACTGTTCTCAATTCATTTTGCGGGCATCCAATAATAGCCACCTGAGCACCGGTAAAACCAAATCTTGGATAGCACATCGCTTGGAGTTTGTTTGTCGGCTGAGGTAATTCAATTACGTTAGTTTTAAGATTGAGTGCCATCGCACAAGCGGTAAAAGGTTCTCCCGGTTTCCCCTGAAGTGTAAGGTTGATATTTGCAAAAACAAATTCCGTAAGACCCAAATTTGATAATGGGTTCCCCACTGAATCTTTGCTGATGGAGACAACTTCCATGATCAGATAATGTCTTTTAGCTTTTAATGCGATAACCGCATTGAACCCGGATCCATCGAATTGCAGACTTAATTTCCCATCAGAGTATGAAGCAAGGGATGCGTCATAATACCGATCACCCATTTTTATCTTAGCACAGGCAGAAACAGGATTCTGAGAGCAGTAATCTATTCCTGTTTTTTTATCTATAAAATTAAGATTATTGCCATTATCATCAATCACGTATAACAAATATTCATTTTCAATCTTGATATTCATGATTAGTTCCTCCAACTTGCAGATTTCTATAGACATTCAGAAAAATTTTTAAACACGAATTACACGAATATGCAGAAAGGTTTATAGGTCAATAAGTCTATGGGTCTATAGGTTTCAAACTCATAGACCTATTGACTATAGACCCATAGACCTGTTCCCATTCGTGTAATTCGTGATTATTCCTTTTAAAAACATTATCCAAACATCTATAGTTACACGATCATATTATTACTAAGGAGTATACAGAAATTTGTTTAAGTTTTCAATTTGAAAATGATATAAATGCTTTTTTTGATTGAATCATTGCGCAAGCTTTGTTAATATACAAGCACTATTGAAAATATAAGCTAATCAAGTTCATTCGTCCCTAATGTCATTTCCTAAACCCCGGAGGGGTGATATATTTATAGAAACGTAAAAACCAAAATCTGTTCTTCCGTTACTCGGCGGAACGAGATACACAAAGCTCCAGCGGAGCGACATATAGAAAAATTAATATAGGAGAAAATCATGAGTGTTGTACCAGATAAAGATAAGGAAATACTTCGTGGGCTTGGTCGAGAACTAGCTGAAGCGGCAACCGATCCTGTTAATGAAAAGCGACGTGAAATACATCGTCAGATTGAAAAGCGTGAAAAGACAAAACCTTTAATTGCAATCTATCAGGAACCATGGCACGAACTAAATGCGAACGGTGAACTTGACCTGCTTTGCACAGACAATTTCTGCCGTGGTATCGAACAAGGAATGAGACAAACATTATATAAGTGGCGGAATTATCCCGGAGATATGACAGTCTCCGCTGTTTCTGTTCAACCTTATTGTATTAGTGATACAGGATTCGGAATTTCAGAAAAAGTTGATATTGTCCGTACCGACGATCGCAATAGTGTCGTTTCAAGACATTTCCATATCCAGATAAAAGACAAAGCAGATATAGCAAAAATCAAAAAACCAATCATTACTCATAATGAAAAACAGACTGAAGAAGAATACCAGAAACGCTGTGAGATATTTGATGGTATTTTAGATGTAAGAAAATACGGAACCGGTTCATTCTGGTTTGCACCCTGGGATGATCTGGTAAGATGGACTGGAGTACAGGAAGTGTTGACGGATCTTATTGCACGCCCGGAATATGTACACAAGGCTATTGAGCGTTTGGTAGATTGCTGGCTTACTCGATTGGATCAATATGAAGAACAAAATCTATTATCAGCACCGGCGAAACAGTTGACAGTCACTGGAGCCGCACAGATATTCTCAGAAGTCTCACCAGCTATGCACGGAGAGTTTGCATTGCAATATGAAGCACGCTTCTACAATCGTTTTGGCAGAACATACTACGGTTGCTGTGAGCCGTTACATGACAAGGTTGATGTGTGCGCCAAATACCTGCCGAATCTATATAAAATCTCCATGAGTCCATGGGTGGACTTCCGTAAGGCGGTAGATAACGTAGGCGACCGTTTTATTTTCGCATGGAAACCGAATCCGGCGTTCCTCGCTTATGACCGATGGGACCCGGATTTGGTACGAAGGGACATAAAAGAGAAGCTGACTATGGCTTCAATGAATGGTTGTATTATGGAGATCCATTTGAAAGACATCAGCACTGTAAGATACGAGCCTTGGCGTCTTACTGAATGGAATAATATCGCTCAAGAGTGTGCTGAGGACTACGTTTAATATGTTTGTAAGAACTGAGTTAAGGAGATCATGAACATGAGTAAAAATAGCATTTTGATTAGTATTAGCGCTGGTTCAGTTGATCGTATAAACGAAATTGTATCTTTTTCTTTAAAACCAAAATTGTTGTTTGATAATTGGCAGGAAGGCACATCAAAATTAGCCATGTCTCAAAAGAATGAAGTGATTTCAGACGTTCCATGCCAGTTTGAACCAACCACTCGTCATCTTTCGTGGCAGACAGGCAATCTGAAAAAAGGTGAGTCTGCCAAATATCAGATTCGGTGTGAAAATACGGATAAAGAATCACCAAAACGTTATCGAATAGAACAAAAAACATCACATTTATTGATAAACGTTGATGATTCATTATTCACCCGATACAACTATCTTGGTATCTGGAAACCATATTTTTGGCCTCTAAACGGAACTTGCGGGACAGTAGTTCGAGGTGCAGGTGGAGATGAGCATCCACATCATACCGGACTTTATCTCGCTTATGGCGGACATGGCGAAGGTGGTTCTGCAAATATCTGGTCGGATTGGGATGAGCCTCCATACGGTCCCTGCGGAAAGATGCTACATCAGCGTTTTGTACGTATAACGGAAGGACCTGTCTATGCAGAATTTGTGGAAGAAGTCATTTATGTGAAAGGCAATGGCGACATAATGTTAGAAGAAAAAAGGACAGCACGTGCATGGTACGCTGATAATGGCTCACGTTTCCTTGATCTATCATTTGAAACATCACCGATACTAGATATTGGGAAAAGGATGTTTATGCTCGTAGCCCGTATCGCTCCATCAATGAATATACCCAATGAAGGTCACGTTGAGAACTCCGAAGGTAATGTGGGTAGGCAGGAAGTACATCATAAACATGCCAGATGGTGTGATTTTTCTGGAAAAGTTGGTGATGGGATAAATGGTATTACCCTTTTCGATCATCCGGGTAATCCAGAATTTCCGGGATTATGGGGTGAGATAGCTGTTCCATCTCAGATAACACTTTTGCATCATCCACCAGATGAGCTTCCAGATGATCGCTTTAATTTGAATTTCCGTATATACATACACGATGGACATACAGCAGATGCGCCGATAGAAAAGTGTTATCAGAGCTATGTTTCACCTATTAATGTAGAGATTTGTAATTCATAGAAGATAGGCATTAGAATTGTCCGCACCTTTCAGAGTATTATCAAAGAACCGAAATTGTTATACACGGTCTGGAGGATGCTGTTGGAACGGAGGGTCTAATCTTTATGCTTTCCTTCAATCTGGAGGGTGAAAGAGAGGTGCGAGCGAAAAATTGGAATGACCCGAATGCAAAGTTCCTGCCTTTCAATCGTGAAAATCTTTTTTTATCTTGACACCTGTTTTGAAAAGGAGTAAACTAAGCTTGAATAGATGAGCCTTCAGTCGGCTAATAAACTTAGAAGACAGACAGATTAATAATGAAATGCTGTTTTCTTTGATTGGAGGTGTGTTTCCATAGACAACGTAATATTTTCAGTTATTTTCTGCTTCATTGGTCTCGCTTTGGGATACCTCATACGTGAGCTTGTTGGAAGGGCAAAGAGGAATTCTGCGGAAATGCAGGCAAGAGAAATTCTAATTCGCTCCAATAAGGAAGCCGAAGACAAGAAACGAGAGAGCGAACTTCTTGCAAAAGATGAATTATATAAGCTTCGTTCTAGTTTTGAAAAAGAGACTCAGGAAAAGAGAGCCGAACTGCAAAAACTCGAAAAAAGGCTTATTGCAAAAGAAGAGAATATAGATAACAAGGTTGAGATCATAGACAAAAAGGAGCAGTTTATCAATGTTCAGGAACAAAAACAGTTAGATAGAGAAAAGGCACTTGACGAACGCGAAAAGCAACTAACCACACTTGAAAGTGAACAAAGGTCAATACTTTCGAAACTTTCTGGGCTTTCACCTCAACAGGCTAAAGAAGCGCTTATCATGCGTATGCGTGATGAAGCCAAGCATGAGTCCGCAATGATGATCCGCAAGATTGAGGAACAGGCACTTGAAACCGCCGACAAACGTGCCAGAGAGATTATAAGCCTAGCGATTCAAAGGTGTGCTGTAGATCACGTATCAGAGATTACTGTTACTGCTGTTTCTCTTCGTGATGATGAGATGAAAGGCAGGATCATAGGACGTGAGGGGCGGAACATCAGAGCATTAGAAGCCGCTACTGGTGTGGATTTGACAATTGACGACACCCCCGGAACAGTTTTCCTATCTGCATTCGATCCTGTAAGACGAGAGATTGCCAGAATTGCTCTCGAAAGGTTGATAGCAGATGGCAGGATACATACTGCAAGGATAGAGGAAGTCACAGAAAAAGCTAGAGAGGATTTTGCCGAAAAAGTTAGAGAAGAGGGTGAACAAGCCGCTCTTGACGTAAATGTTCATGGATTGCATCTTGAAGAGATCAAACTGCTTGGAATGCTCAAATTCAGAACCAGCTATGGTCAGAATGCCTTACAGCACTCAAAAGAAGTCGCTTTGCTGATGGGTATGATGGCGGCAGAATTGCACGAGAATGAGGCAGTGGCGAGACGTATTGGTTTACTCCACGATATTGGCAAGGCTGTAAACCACGAGCATGAGGGTACTCATGCTCAGATAGGCGCTGAATTAGCACGAAAGTATCAGGAATCTGGTAACATTATTCATGCTATTGAGGCACATCACGAAGATGGCGTGAAGCCTCATACTGTCCTTGCTATTCTGGTACTTGCTGCAGATACCCTTTCCGCCGCTAGACCGGGAGCAAGACGTGAAACCCTTGAGCATTATGTAAAACGTCTGCAAAAACTTGAAGAGATTGCAGACTCTTTTAGCGGAGTTGATAAAGCTTACGCTATTCAAGCTGGTCGTGAAATAAGAGTGATTGTTCAACACGATATAGTTGACGATTTTGGTGCGGGTCAACTGGCTAAGGATATTGCCAAAAAACTAGAAGATGAGCTTCCACACCAATATCCGGGAATGATAAAAATAACTGCAATCCGTGAAACTCGTGCTATTGAGTACGCAAAGTAACATATTATAATAATGTAAGGACAGACCAAAGTGATTCTATTGGTAAATTTGTATGTCATTCCTGCCTGCGCTGGAATGACAATGGATATGTTATTTATTAATTGAAGCATTATGGTATTCATAAAATCTAATGTTAAGAATCCTTTTTATAGGTGACGTGATTGGACAACCGGGTAGATTGGCTGTTGCAAATATTCTGCCACGACTGAAGGAACAATATCAAACGAATATTACAATAGCCAATGGTGAAAATCTCGCTGGTGGTCTGGGAATCACACCAGAGACAGCCGGTGAATTGTTCTTATGCGGAGTAGACATTATTACCACCGGGAACCACGTCTGGGATAAAAAGGAAATGCTGAATTACATAGGCATGGATAACAGGATAATCCGCCCAGCAAATTATCCCCAAGGCGTACCGGGTATGGGTTATACATTTCACAAAGTATCGGTATCTCAAGAAGAAATCACCATTGCGGTGCTCAATTTGTCTGGGTGTGTTTTCATGCAACCGCTGGACAACCCGTTTAAAGTCGCAACGACTATCATGCCTTTGCTTCGTGAAAGAACAAATGTAATTATCATTGACTTTCACGCAGAGGCAACATCTGAAAAGATAGCGTTTGGCAGGTATCTGGACGGGCAAGTCAGTGCAATTATCGGTACGCACACACATGTCCAGACCGCCGATGAGACTATATTTCCAAACGGCACCGCTTACATCACTGACGTTGGAATGACAGGACCAATAGATTCTGTGATCGGAACAAAAACAGAATTGGTTATCAACAAATTCTTAACACAGATGCCGGTAAAGTTCGAGGTGCCTAAAGGAGATGTAGTTGTATCTGCGGTTGTTATTGATATTGATCTAATTACCGGGAAATCTAAGTCCATTAAAAGGATTCAAGAAATTGTGACTGCTCAGAAATAAATCTGCTAATAACACTATCAAATTCCATTATAAAGCTAGTCTAATGTCCCTTTTTGAAACTCGTCACGTTTACGAAATTAGTGAACTTACAAGGCTTATCAAGCTTCTCTTTGAAGAAAGCCCCATAAGTGAGGTATGGGTTCAGGGAGAAGTATCCAACTTGAGCAGACCATTTTCTGGACATTTATACTTCAAGCTCAAAGATAAAAATAGTCAGGTTGACTGCGTTATATTCAAGTCGCTGGCAGACAAACTGAGATTTGCACCAGAGGATGGCATAAGCATAATTCTGCAAGGAAAACTCACTGTCTATGAGCCTAGAGGAACTTACCAAATAATCGGCAGTCGAGTTGAGCCATTGGGAGTCGGCGCATTGCAACTGGCTTTTGAACAGTTGAAGCAAAGACTTGAGACAGAAGGGCTTTTTGATCCTGCGCACAAGAAACCGATACCTTTCATGCCACGAAAGATCGGTGTTATCACATCTGCCACAGGTGCGGCGATCAGGGATATACTAACGATCCTTAGAAGAAGATTTTACAACGTTCATATACTCATACATCCTGTTTCAGTTCAAGGTGAAAGTGCCGCTAAGGAGATCGCAGGTGCTATTGATGCCATGAACAAAATTGGCGGGGTTGACGTGCTGATCATTGGTAGAGGTGGCGGTTCTATCGAGGATTTATGGGCGTTTAATGAGGAAGTGGTTGCACGCAGTATATACGCAAGCGAGATTCCTGTTATATCTGCGGTTGGTCATGAGATTGATTTCACTATATCGGACTTTGTTGCTGATTACAGGGCGCCAACGCCATCCGCTGGCGCTGAAATGGTAATCCCCAATAAAGCTGATCTTATCAGGACACTTGATAGCCTGAAAAACAGGTTATACCTTAGTATGTATAATCAGATAGAACTGATGCAAAGGCAATTAGAGACTAATCAACGCCGTTTAATGTCATCTGATGCTCGCAACCGTATACAATTTTTTCAACAAAATATAGATTATCTATTACAAAGGGCTTATAACGTTCTGAGTAATTCCATCGAACGGAAAAAACGTATCTTATCAGAATATCAGGGCAGACTTTTATATGCAAGCTTATCAAAGAAGGCTTCTGAAGCAAAAAATAAAGTTATAAATCTTCACCAAAGATTGTTAAATAGTAATCAGCAAATAATTAATACAAAAAAAGAGCAATTTAGTATAGCATTGTCAAAACTCAACAGCCTTAGCCCATTATCAACTCTGCAAAGAGGATACAGTTTGTGCAGAAAATATCCAGATATGAAAACAATAATAGGCATCTCTAGTGTTTCTATTGGTGATGAAGTAGAAGTTGTTTTGAAAGACGGTGAATTTGTCTGTAAAGTTCAACAGGTAATTTCTGATGAGGGATAGTGACTTATGTAATTATTATATTGGGATATTTTTAAACACAAAGACACGAAGTTCTAATATTTTTGGCTATATGAAAGAGGTTGATTAATCCATGCAACAGATAATGTTTGAAGGTGTGAGATGCTTTCACGATCTCCAAATATGCCCTATAAAACCAATTACGCTACTTGTGGGTGAGAATAGCTCAGGAAAGACGACTTTTTTAGCTCTCACACGCATTGCATGGGATATTGTTAATCTTAATCTGATTGAGGACATCTTTAACCAAGAGCCATTTTTATTGGGTTCTTATGATCAGATAGCGACTTTTAGGGGAGGCAGAGCAGGGCGAGTTAAGTCATTTACTATAGGAGCCGATATAAAAATTAAATTAGATTTAAATCAAATTGATACTAATATTATATTTTCTGATACTATAATGATAAAAGCAAATTTTGTTCAGCGAGGTTCTGAATCAAGGCTTTCTGAATGGAGTTTTGTATGTGGTGATTTTAGTATTATTGCAAAAGAATTAGCTAAAAAATCCGGTATAGAGATAACGATAATAAATAAATTAGCTCATATAAAAGGCATAGAAGTCATCGGAACAGATTGGAATACTCTACGGTTTTCATTCTTGAATCTCTCATTAATTCGTGATGATCTTAGGCAAGAACTCAATATTTCTAAATCAGAATCTGAAGTAATTGACATGTTATTTGCTCAGATTTTTCATTTTGGAAGTAAACGTCCTTATGCTTTTGCCCCAATAAGAACTCGACCAAAGAGAACTTATGATCCATTAAAGTCAGTATATGATCCAGAAGGTTCTCACGTACCGATGGTTTTAAACAAAATCCTGTCTGAAAAAGAAAATAGCAGCGCATTACGTCAAGCTTTAGAATCTTTTGGAAAGGCTTCTGGACTTTTTCAAAGTATTGAGGTAAAACATAAAGGAAATAAAGACAGCGATCCATTTCAACTTGGCGTTAAGATGACCGGGCCCTCGTTTAATCTGGTTGACGTTGGCTATGGCGTAAGCCAGGTATTGCCCATAATAGTTGATATAATACTGAATCCAAGCGATAGCACATTTTTGCTTCAACAACCAGAAGTTCACTTACATCCGCAGGCACAGGCTGAATTAAGTTCTTTTTTGGCTTCTGTTGCTAAAGAGCAGAATAAGAATTTCATAATTGAAACTCACAGCGACTATATAATAGATCGGGTGCGGATGGATGTCAGAGACAAGAAATATCTTACACCCGATGATGTTGCAATCCTATATTTTGATAAACAACAGGGAAACGTAAAAATTCATAAGTTAGAATTAGATGAATATGGAAATATCACCAATGCTCCGCCTACTTACAGGCAGTTTTTTTTAACAGAAGAACGCCGAATGTTGGGAATATAATTGAATGTGTCTAATAATTGATGCCAATCTAGCATCCATAGTTTTCGGGAAAAACTCCAATAGCAACGATTTCCGTCCTATAATTGATTGGTTGACTTCCCCTCGGAGAAATGGTAAGCTTGTGGTTGGCGGAAAACTGAGAGATGAACTTTTTGAGATTGAGAATGCTCATCGGTTCATTATCCGTTTGATACAAGCAGGACGTGCAAGAAACATAACCAAAAACGTTGATGAAGAAACTGAGAAAGTCAGAAATTTGCCTGAACTTAAGTCAGACGATCCCCATATAATAGCTTTGGCAAAGGTTAGCGGAGCAAGAATTTTATGTTCTCATGACAAAGATTTGCATGAAGATTTTCGTAATCACAGGCTAATCTCTAATCCTCGTGGGCATATATACCAAAATGCAACACATAAGGGTCTTTTGAGTAAATATGGTCATACCAGTGCCTGCGGACAAGCTAAATTTTAACATAGCACGAATGGAGTTTATATATGACAGAAGAAATTAAGTTTGAGGATGCTTTAACCAGACTGGAAGAGATAGTTGAAAAGCTAGAGGAAGGTGATTTGCCATTGGAAGAATCTTTGTCTGCCTTTGAAGAAGGGATCAAGTTGTCGAGGGTATGCGCAAAACTATTAAACGAGGCTGAGAGAAAGGTCGAGATACTTACCAAAGGTGAGGATGGACAGTTGATTGCTAAACCATTTGAAGAAGAATTGCCTGAAGATGATGAATCAGAATGAGACTCTGAGAGGATGACATGAGATACGACGTACTTATTAAAGAATTGCTAACCCGGAAGGAAAAAGTATACGATTATCTGAACTCCAGCCGATTTCGGCGGATGTTTAGCCCTGAACATATACACGACTCTGTTTACAGTTATCTGAAAAATGGAGGAAAGGCTCTTCGTCCGTCTGTATTACTTTTTGCATGTGGGGCAGTTGGTGGTAACGAGGATTATATGATTCCTGCGGCGTCTGCTGTTGAGATATTCCATACTTGGACTATTGTTCATGATGATATAATTGACAGAGATCATAAAAGGCGAGGTGGACCGACTGTTCACGAGGAGTTTCGTAAAAGGGCAATGGCTGAATTTGGATACGATAAAGCTGATGCAAAGCATTACGGTATTTCCATAGCTATCCTTGCCGGGGATATGCAACAGGGATGGGCTGTTTCTATGCTGACAGAACTTGCACTGAATGATGGGATCAATCCCAAACTCGTGCTTTATCTCATCGGAGATTTTGAGATGAGAGTTCAAGGCGAGCTTATAGAAGGGCAAGTGATGGATATTCAATATTCCAAGATACCGATAGAGGACTTAAGTGAAGATCAAATTATGAAAGTTATGTGGAAAAAAACGGGCGTCCTCTATGAGTTTTCTGGCAAGGCTGGTGCTATGCTTGGACTTGATACATTGGATAGTAAACATGAATTTGTAGATGCAATTTCTTCTTTTACAGGCAAGTGCGGTACAGCATTCCAGTTACAGGATGACATTCTTGGAATTGTTGGAGACGAGGATAAACTTGGTAAACCTGTTGGATCAGACATCAGAGAAGGTAAACGGACTATAATAGTTAGTCACTCATTCAAAAATGCTAATCAAATACAAAAAAACAAGCTGGCAAATATAATGGGTGATCAGCAGGCATACGAGACTGATATTGAAGAAGCGAAGAGTCTACTTATGGAACTGGGAGGTATAGAGTATACAAAAAAGCTTGCTAGATCATACGTAGAGGATGCAATTCCACACCTTGACGTAATTCCACAATCCAGATACAAAGACTTATTGCTTATGTGGGCGGAATATATGATAGAACGTAGATTCTAAAGGATGAGGGATGAAGGATGAATTTAATCTTTTTTCATCCCTCATCCTTCCGCCTTCATACTTTAAGACTGGCGGAGGTAGAAATTGTCAGTTTTACAACGTATAAACAATCCTGAAGACCTGAAAACATTAAAAATATTAGAGCTTCCAGATCTGGCAAAGGAAGTTCGTCAGGTGATCATTTCAACGATATCAAAAACCGGTGGGCATATTGCGTCCAGTCTTGGGGTCGTTGAGCTAACGATAGCTCTGCTTCGCACTTTTGATCTAGACAAGGATAAGATCATCTGGGACGTTGGTCATCAGTGTTATGCGCATAAAATACTCACCGGAAGGCGTGAACTGTTCGATACTATACGGCAATGCTCAGGATTAAGCGGATTTCCAAAAATGTCAGAATGTGAGTACGATTGCTTTGGAACAGGACATGCAAGCACATCTATCTCTGCGGCAGTTGGTATAGCTCAAGCGAGAGACTTAAAAAATGAGGATTTCAATGTCATCGCAGTGATCGGTGATGGTTCATTGACAGGAGGAATGGCGTTTGAAGCGCTGAACCATGCAGGACATACAAGAACTAACATGATCGTGGTATTGAATGATAACGAACTATCTATTTCACCTACTATTGGTGGTTTCCTGCAAAGTATAGAAAACTTGAGGACAAGTCCTGCTTATAACCGTTTCCGAAATGACGTTGCTGAACTCGTTAAAAGTTTTGGCAATCGTGCAACAAAACTTGTAAAAAAGCTTGATGAAAGTGCAAAGGTACTGCTCGTAGACGGTATGATGTTTGAGTCGCTGGGCTTCCGATATTTTGGTCCCATAGATGGTCATAATATTGAGAACCTCATTAGAACCTTTCAGAGAGTAAAGAGTATTAATGGACCGCTGATTATTCACGTTATCACTCAGAAGGGAAAGGGATACGAATTTGCTGAAAAGGACCCTACCAGATTTCACAGCGCCTCTCCCTTTGATCCAACAACTGGTAAAGAAATTAAAAAGAGTGGAAAAATCACTTATACTGATGCCTTTAGTGATGCTCTAGTAAAACTTGCGTCTGTGGATGACAGGGTCGTAGCTGTAACTGCGGCAATGCTTGATGGCACAGGTATCAATGAATTTAAGGATAGATTCCCAAAGCGGTGTTTTGACGTGGGTATCGCAGAACAACATGCAGTAACGTTCTCAGCGGGACTTGCATCACAAGGAATGAAGCCGATCTTTGCTGTTTACTCGACATTTTTACAGCGTGGCTACGATCAGGTGATACATGACGTATGCTTGCAAAATCTTCCCGTAATATTTGCATTAGATAGGGCAGGGATCGTGGGTGCTGATGGACCAACGCATCACGGAACCTTTGATTTTGCATATATGAGACATATACCTAACATGGTTGTTATGGCTCCAAAGGACGAAGCTGAACTTCAGCATCTTCTCAAAACCGCAGTTGATTGGAATGGACCGGTGTCAATTCGATACCCCAGAGGTGAAGGTGTCGGCGTTCCTCTTCCAGACGAACTTATCTCTATACCAATAGGAAAGGCTGAATTACTCAAAGATGGAACTGACGTGCTTCTATTGCCTATTGGCTCTATGGTCTATCCAGCGATTGAGGCTTCTGAAATACTAGAAAAAGATGGTATCTCATCTGCTGTCGTGAACCCAAGATTCGTCAAGCCTCTTGATAGTGAGTTTCTCTTGCCTTTAATTGCTCGAATCGGAAAGGTCGTCACTGTTGAGGAGCATACTTTAGCCTGTGGGTTTGGGAGTGCTATCGCAGAAATGCTTACAGAATCTGGAGTTTCTGCTAATATCAGGCATATTGGGATTCCGGATCAGTTCGTTGAACACGGCGATAGAAAAACGCTTCTCAATAGATATGGTCTTACATCTGAAGGCATAATAAATTCAGTTATGGAAATGCTCGAAAATGATGAAAAAGTATTGCTCGAAAAGCAAATGGCTGGAAGTATTGTATAGTAATTATGTCCAAAAAATCTGAGAGAATTGATATTCTGCTTGTGCAAAACGGACAGGTTGCTAGTCGTGAAAAGGCGAAACAGCTTATCATGGCGGGAAATGTCATCGTCAATGATCAGATCGTAGATAAACCAGGGAAACTTGTAGCTACTGATTCAATCATTGTCCTGAGACAGTCTGATTCATGCCCATTCGTCAGTCGTGGCGGACTGAAGCTCAAGAAGGCGATAGAAGAATTCGGTATCAATGTTAATGGAAGGATAGCAATAGATGTTGGTGCATCAACAGGCGGGTTTACCGACTGCCTTCTCCAAAACGGAGTGGCTTTTGTTTATGCGGTTGATGTAGGATATGGTCAGCTTGATTGGAAACTTCGGAACGATGAAAGAGTATGTGTAATAGAGCGAACAAATGTAAGATATGTAAAGCTTGAGCAGTTTGAAAAACCGATTGATCTTGCTACTATTGATGTTTCCTTTATCTCACTGGATAAAGTCGTTCCTGTTGTAGCTTCGTTACTCGTTTCAGAAGGAGAAATACTGGCACTTGTAAAACCTCAATTTGAAGCAGGCAGGGAATTAGTCGGCAAAGGCGGTGTTGTTAGAGACCCGAATATACATCGAAAGGTGATCCAGAATGTATGCGATATGGCAATTAATACTGGACTCGTGGTTAAAGGAATAACCTACTCGCCAATCAAGGGTCCATCGGGTAATATAGAATATTTCTTGTGGCTTCAGAAAAAAGAGGCTTATGGTTTGGATAGTATTCCTGATACGATAGCTCAGATAGTTTCTGAAGCTCATAACGCTGATTGGAAGATTAAAAGATTAGGAGAATTAAATGATCGAGATTATTGATTTACGAAGTGATACGGTGACAAAACCAACGCAGAAAATGCGTGAAGCGATGATGAATGCGATCGTCGGTGATGATTGTTACGGCGAAGACCCCACAGTAAATGAATTGGAAGAGCTTTCCGCTAAGAAAATAGGTAAGGAATCCGCAATGTACGTTCCTACCGGTACAATGGGGAATACGTCTGCATTAATGACGCACGTACGGCATGGAGATGCGATAATAATGGAGCCTGACTGCCACATTTATTACTACGAACGCGGAAATGTTTCTGCTCTGGCAGGGGCATTGCCGATATTGATCGCAGGAGAAGGTGGATGTCCTGATCCTGAGGTTGTTGAGGATATGGTACAGAGAAATGGCAACCGTCCCAAAACAACCCTGATCTGCCTTGAGAACACACATAACCGGGCTTGTGGTCGTGCAATTCCTGTTGAAAAAATGAAGTCTATCTACGAAATTTCACGGAAATATAACGTCCCTGTTCATCTGGATGGCGCAAGGATATTCAATGCCGCAATTGCTCTTAACGTGGATGTTAAGGAGATCGCTGGATATACCGATTCGGTCATGTTCTGTCTTTCAAAAGGCTTAGGTGCGCCAGTGGGTTCAATTCTGGCTGGAACTGCTGAATTCATTAAAGAAGCTCGAAAAGCACGCAAGCGTCTAGGTGGATCAATGCGTCAGGCGGGTATCATTGCTTCGGCAGGAATAATCGCATTGCAGGAAATGACTGAACGACTTCGTGAGGATCACGAGAACGCAAAATTGCTGGCTAATGGACTTGCAAAGATCGAAAAAGTGAAGGAAGGATTGGTAGTTGGCGAAACTAACATGGTCATGTTCAACACCAAAACTATTGAAATGAAAGCAGTTGATGTTGCCAAAGAATTAAATGACCGAAACGTGAAGGTGTCTGTCTATGGTCCATACACAATACGCCTTGTCACCCACAAGGACGTTGATCGGAATGATATACTGTATGTGATAGATGCTTTTAAGAATCTCATTGTCAAACTTTCATAATGATTAAATATTGAAGATTAGGAAATACTGATATAAATCTTGTTTTTAATCTTGAATCTTCAATTTTGTATTTGCATTTGACTACAAACTATGTTATACTAGGTTGCAAGCAAACATGGACATCAATGTTGAAAGATTTTCAATTTTTTTATGGTATCCAGCAACTGCAAAAGTTTTAGTCTCAAGAGAGAAAGGAGATTTGTTTATGCGTAGATTACTATACTTTGCTATGAGCTTAATGTTGTGTGCAATGGCTATGTATCTTTGTGCCTGCGCTTCTACCGGTGGGGTCAGCATTGACGTAAAAAAAGATCCTATAAAGCCGGCGTCTGATCTTAATAAGGACGCTACAGTTAACCCATCCACAAATGCCATTACATTTACAAAAGAAGGCATAACTGTAACAGTAGAACACTGGTCAAGAGCCAGACTCGACAACAAATTCACTACAGCTTCTCAGCGTTCACCATTCTATTATCTGGATACATGGCCGCAGTCAATGCAGTCAGATGTTTACCATGTTAGTATAAAGAATGATACTACAAGAGGAGTCGTAATGAATTTTAAAGAAACAAAGCTTTACGATGAGCGCCAATATGAATACATACCTACTACAATTGAAGAACTTAGTTACAGATTCAAAACCAAAAGCTTGATGGATTTAAAAACGAAAAATGGTATGGAATTAGCACCTCAGATATTGCTACAATCACGTTTGGGACCAAAAAGTCGAATTTCGGCAGGTGAAACATTAGAAGGTTTTATCCCATTCTTTACTCCAAGCTCACAGGCAGAAAAAGTGTGGCTTATAATAGTATTAGAAAAGGAACCAGAGACTTCTACTGCCGCTTATCAAAAAGTTCCTTTCCGTTTTGACTATAAACAGGATCTCGTTTTGCGCAAGACACAGCCGATAACGAAACTTTAGTAATACGTTATAAAATAAAAAGGAGTAGCTGGTTTCAGTTTGCGTTAAATATACAAGCTAAATCTTGCTACTCCGTGAATTACCCCATGCCTAAAGGCAGGGGCTTCTTGCTTCAACGAAGGGCTAAACTTGACGAAATCAAGCTGAACTCCCCTCTCCACGAGCGTAACTTCGGGCTATTCCAGCCTTAGTGTAAACTTGGTTATCGTTTACAGTAAAAATCTGTATTGAGACCACTCGGCTATTTTTTTGCTACAAAAGAACTGATCTGGCATTTTCAATAGCCGTTCTCTGTGCCGATTCAGCCATTTTATCTATTTCTTGAGCAACATCATCTGAAAGGTATTGAGGATGGTGCTTGGTCAGTACCTCCTTTGCCTTTTCGTTTGCTCTCTGTCGCATATCCTTTCCACCGTCAATCATCCAATCATCCCACTTCTTACGGTTAGTTATCATGGGGAACCAATTGACTTTTCTAAAGTTTTTCAGGGTATGATCGTGAGCGAGGAAATTACCTCCGGGTCCAACTTCTTTTATAACGTCCACAGCAAGAGTTTCCCTATTCACTTCAATCCCTTTTGCGATATGAAGTGCAGCGCCCAGAATCTCGTTATCAATTACACACTGCTCATAGCTTGCCATTAGCATCTGTTCCATCATTCCAACAGAAAGATGAATGAAATTGACTCCACTTAGAGCGCAACCGAGAACCTGCAACGCCCTTTCGTAACCCGCCTGTGCATCGGAGATGGTAGCGTCTATGCCTGTTCCACCTTGAAATGGAAGGTTATAGTAATGCGCCACTTGTGCGGTTGCCGAATGAAGGAGTGTCGTCTCAGGCGCACCACCGGAATAGTTCATAGTTGCCATGTCCAGTATGCCCGATGCTATGGCATATATGCAGGGGGTGCCGGGGTTGGCCATTTGCGCCAGAGCTATCCCGCAAAGTATGTTTGCTGATTGCTCAACCAGTGTGCCTGCAAGTGTAATAGGCGTAGTTGCACCCGGCTGTGCATCTGCCTCAACATAAAGCGGGATATTGTACTTTGCGGACTCCATAATTTCTTCTACCCTTATTCCAGCTTGAACCAGTGGACTCGTTAGGCATACAACAATCGTAAATATCGGTTTTCTCTTGACTTCCTCTGTGCTACCGAGAATGACGGATGCCATATCCACCTGATCACGAATGCTTGGCGCACCCATACCTTGAGAATAATAGTTTCTTCCAGTGTTCTTCATCACAATAGAGAATAGTATCCTGTCGAAACCCTCCTGCTCAATATCTTGAGGTATGACAATGGCGTGCATGATGTGAAGGTTCTCAAGGGCATCCTGAAGCCTCGTTAGGTCTGAAAGGTCTTGCTTTGTCGCAGGTCGTCTGTTCCCATCAAGATCAAGCACCGAAAGCGCAGACGATCCGCCTATGGTGTAGATCGCCTGAATATCCACTTTTACGTCAAATTCTGGTTTTTTTCCATACAATGTAAATCGTGACGGCGCTGTTGACAGTGCATTTTTTAGTACGTATTCGGGTATCTGGACTATTCGCTTATCAAAATCCACTCTGCACCCGTGATCCCTCATCAATTCAAGTGCAGGCTTATATTCGACCCTTACACCGATCTCATCTAAAACTTCCAGTGTTGCGTAATGAATTTCGTGAAGATCGCTATCACTCAAGACCTTATATTTTCCACTTTTAAGATAATCAATTGGCATTATTTTCTCCCTTAATTCTAATGAAAAACGAACCATCCCCCTTGAAATTACCAGTTTTCGATCTTTAACCCTTCAATACCATTCAACCGCATAATATCTGTATCAGTAGATACCAATATTAAGTCATCGCATCAAAGAGAGTATATATTGTGTTAAGATTTTCAGTGACTCTTGAAGATTTATAAGCACCATAAAGGAGTTCTCCAGCAACAATTACACTTACGATTCCTGCATTGTTCCTCAATGCAGATATTTGTTGATTTCGTAACACATTTGTGCTATAATTATTCATGTAACTATTCATGGATTACATTCGCTCTTTCGACAATTGGTATAATGTAAGACCAGTGCAAACGCTGGCTATTATCGTTGATCGCAGAATCCCACGAACTTTAGTCGTGGGAGTGTGTCAAGAGTGCTTTCTATGCTAACTACTGGAATTATATTCCTTGCATTTGCTATTTCTCTTGCGACATTCTCGTTCATAAGAGTGCCATTGGTAATCATCAATAGATTCTTATGCTTCTTAAAAATGTCCAGAATCCCATCCTTCATAAGTGGTTCACCGCCGGTGATAACGAATAGGAAGACTCCCATCTTTTCAGCAGAACTGAGTATTTCGTCAATAGTATCCAACGAAAGCTCATCATCACAAGGATAATCGTGTGAGTAGCATCCAATACATGACAGATTACATTGCATCGTTGGACTTAGAGCGATGGCAATTGGAGACAATAATCCTTTCTTTTTCTGGTTTTTTTATTGATGTATCCTTTCACGAAATTTGTAATTTTGGTTCACGAATCAAGACGGAGTATGAATTATATAAGTTTACTTTTTCTTTAACAGAGAAATGTGTCTTGAAATTCTGAATTTTTAGTTGACTTTACAGAATAAGTGTTGTAAAGTATTAGTGTGATGAGTTCACAGAGGGGTTATGATTTCGATTTTGATCTTTACTGTTACAACCGAAAGTACTTTTGACTTAGGATTGGGAATTTAATAACTTCTGTGTTTAATACTTGAAAGTTGGGTTTCGTTCCTCAACCCAACCTACCGACTGAGAGATTGCTAAGCAACTCTCTAAAAATTACAATGAATATGTTTACGACAGTCACGAATGACAAAAAATTGCTCTTATCTCTCTGGAAGACTTTTGCTGAAAGATAAGAGCAATATTCTGATAGTTAACAACCGAAAAGAGAGTATCACCATTGCACAAAATAATCCCAATCTTTGAGAAAGTCGAGGATAGTTGAAACTACTCTCGGTCCCGTAGCTGGGATCATCGCAATTGTCTCCTTTGCAAAATCATATTGTAGCTCTCCTTTACCAGTCGCCTGGATGATAATATTATCAAGAAGAATATTGTTGTCTACTGAAGATCCCCTAGAGGGAAGATCCTGTGCTCTACCAACAAAAATAATTGGAATATAAAAACCCACTGGTTGATCAATTTCCTCATAAATGTTTAACTTATCATTTTCTTTTTTGATAGTATATTTATGCGGATCACGTTGTCCAGATTGAATATAGGTTATCTGCCATTCACTATTTTCTACAATACAGGAAATATGAGGATTCGGAGGTATAGAGATTCCTCCTTTGTCTCCAAATATCGTACGCAAACTGTCTGTAATTATACCGCTCCTTAGATCATCTTCTAGCACATCCTTAAGTTTCGATTCAACACTAAACAGTAACTCAGGAAGAATAGTTGGAGTGGTAAAATATAGATCAGCTTTCCCATCACCAATAGCAATTGTTTTATCAATCACTTCAGCAAAACTAGGACCACAACCTAGTTTTGTTTTCCAAATGTTTTTCAAAGCCATGCCAGCCGCCCAACTTTTCCCTAATGGTAGTTTATCAACCACTGGAACAATATTGATAGCCGTTGCAACCTCTTCGGTAGTGATTGAGTCTTCAAAACCTTCATCCTTAATAACTTTGGTTATTATTTCTAAGTAGGGTGTTTGGTCAAAGGTTCTTACCTCATTTTTTTCGTTTCTTATTTTTTCAAAAGTAGCAAAAGCTTTTTTGAAAGGACTCCAAATATAGGGATAACAACGAGGCGCAGGCTTGGAACGATCAATTAAATAACCATCACTGTTGGCATCATAGGTTAGTTCGAGTGGTGGTAACGGTGGCGGTGATGATTTCTTATACTTATTAAGTTTATCTGGATCATAAACCAAATCTTTGAGTATACCCCGAATTTTTTCGTTTTTACGAAGAGGGTGTTCTTCGATTTGAGGGTGGGGAGTTTTTATTATCCCTCCGTCTGGGTCAAAAGTAACTTTAATACAACCTACTTCAGCGAAAAAAATCAGTTTATCTCGAACAGCAGTGAAATTAAAAAATCCCTTCATTTGTTCAATTACATTTTTAATTACCCAGTCAGCATCCCGACCGGTAATAAAGCTATGATAAATACCTTTTAAACCAATGTTAATAATCTTAGTAGTTGCTTCTTGGCTTAGTATATCTTTTTCAGTAATAGTACCGTCAATATCCCATATAATATGTGAGATATGACGTAATCTAGCAAAATCAATAATCTGATACATTTTTCGATCTCCTTTCTGGTTCTTGAACCTTTAATGCTTAGTGCGAATTACTTTTTGGTCATTATCCAAGCAAACCTGAAAAACCAGGTTGGGATGTACCAATTGACAGTTAAACCAAACACAAAAATAGTGTAACAGGAGCTAGTTAAGTTCATCTAACTCGACTTTAACCATTTAGGCAACAGTAGCAAGTTGATCTAACAATGATTCCCATTCATTAATATGAAATAGAACATATCCCTCCTTATTTTTTGTGCTTCCACATTCAGGGCAATAGATTTTCATGGTTTACATCCTTTGGTTAAATGTTTATTTATAAATGATAACCATAATAACCTCATTTGTCAACTTCTCATTCCAGCATTACATGTAGAACACTATCTCTTTTTGATCTATGGTATAAATGTGAGTAATGATACTATTTTTTGTCGAAAACGATGATAATACAGCGTGTTTATATACAGAGCGTAGTTTTAAAAGCTTTTTAATAAATCCGTTTCGCTGAAAGCTTATACCTTTAATGAATATACTTTCAAGAGTAATTGGCTGTTCATTATCAAACGTCTTTTTTTGCATCCACCGCAATGCTCGCAAGAATGATGTTCAGATTCATCTGGATTAAATAATTTATTTTCTGTCATTTATTTATCCTTTCAAGAAATTTGTAATTTTGGTTTATGCAATCAAGACGGAGTATGAATTATATAAGTTTACTTTGATAATTTGTAGTAAGAAATGTTGCTACTATTGAAACAAGGCATGATTATGATTTCGAAAAAAATATGGAGACAGTAACGCATGACAGGTTTTAGAATCTTCATGTCATGCGTTACGAGTTATGTGTCACAATTTACGCATATAGTGGACCAAGAACTTTGCAAGCTTCACGGTCTCCGCCAAGACGTGTCCATAACGTAGGACGGAATATGCGATTTTCTGCTATGTTGTGGTAGTCAACAGGTATGCGAAGCATCGTTGCCATAGTCATGACTTCTTCGCCAATGTGACCGATAGCCGCCGAAACGTGGTTCGGGTCAATACCTCTGCTCATTACGTCAAAAGTATCAACGCCATCAGCCATGACGAAAGTATCTGGCCACGTAGGATCAGTTCTCATACGCACGTAATGACTGACTTTCTCTGGCAAATCCACTGTATGTCCTTCGATAACAGTGACCGTCACATCTTGTCCGATTCGATTGAATCTTATCATCGTGATTGGGAGATTGCCCGGTGTGACAAAATGCGTTGAAAGTCCGTCACCGGGGAAGTATCCAAGACCGGCTGGTTCCCATTGTGTTCCCTGAATAGCCTGTTTCATTCTCTCTTCTGCCGGCATAAGTGCTGGGTCTGTCGCCCAGTCGAGAGCGGCAGGACCACTGTTGATCAGGTGCAGGAATCCTGTTGGTGCGGATGAGCTAATATCAAAACCAGTTGCTTCCTTAATCTTCTTTGGAGACCAATAAGTTCTAAGGTCAGCAAAAAGTGCGGAGAAACCTGTAAGGAAAGCTCCCCACTGCATACCCATGCCATTCATAAAGTCGTTTTCAGTGGCATGGACTATAGGCGGGCGCAGACCGTTCCAGTCAAATGTGCTGGAGTTTATTGCTTCTGGAAAATCAAAGTTTGGATACCAGTCAGTCCAGTAACGCTGTCCGGCAGTTCCACCGAATAGGGCATTGAGTCCCTGTGATCTTTCCTCGTCCTTGATTACGTCGTTTCCACGCATAAGATCACGGATTACGAGTGTCATGGGAACGAGAAAATCAACGAGTTTTTTTATCACGTCTGACGATCTTTTCTTTTCTGGATCAATGCGCCCATCAAAACTCTTGAAGAACCATTCGGTTGCCTTTTTCGCTTCGTCCTTGTCGTACATGTCCTTCTGCATACGCATCAGAATCTCGATCTGATCAACGTGGGCAAGTTTCATTCCGAACCATCTGGCAAGCACGTCACTGACTAACTCAGAACCGGCGATTCCCATAGATACGTGACCTATACTAGCGTAGCTTTTACCTCTTATCATTGCTATGGAGCCGGCACATTTGAGGAACTGTGTAATTCTTCTGACGCTTTCTGGATGCAATGGTGCGGAAGGATCCATATCTTCAACGTCAGGGGGATAAATGCAAAATACTGGTATCCTGTGAGCAGTTGCTGACGCCCTTTTAGAATTGAGCAGAACCGCTCCGGGCCACGCTGTTCCATTCATGGCTTCGTAGGCAGTTATCCATTCTGGATGACCAAAGAAGCTAGTTTCCCAGCCCATTGACCACGTACACATGGAGTTGATGACAATGCTCACACCTGCCTGTTCAAACTCTTTTTGTACTATCGCCGCATCTCGTGGTCCGCCGACTGGAATACTACCTCTGACGACTTTCAGTTTTGTTCCGTCGTACATCTCGATTGTTGTTGCAAGCTTTACAACCTTGTCGAGTCGGTTCATGACAATCGGCATCTGTTGTGCCTTAACGCAACCTTCGGGTATATCAGGCACAGGGTAAGTTCTAGGGTCTATTGCTGCATAGATTCCTACTGTTGGGGGATTTCCAACTAATTGACGATTCATAAATACTCCTTTCATTTTAATTTAGGGTTATATAGTGGTACGAGTTTTTCACTCCAACTTATAGCATTAGAATCCGTAAAGCTATATCCTCTAAGAATATTGGTGATGTTAGCTCAATTACTCCACCATTATGATTAACATTCTCAAGTTTTTCAATCTCTCCAGTCTTGGTACTCAACCATTCAAATTTATATTTCCCTTTTGGCAATTCTATCTTTATCTTTGCGTCTGTTTCTGAGTAAAGAGTATCTTTACTTTCGGCTAAACGCAGATATAACGCATAAGCTTTGCCTATCTCTGCCAGAACTCGCCCTTTGACATAAGATGGCTCAATTCCTTTGATCACGGAATTATTTGGACTCATCTTGATAAAATCAAAACTGTGGATGAAATCTTTTAATATTTTCAATTGATTTCTTAATGTCCTGTTTCCGCCGCCGGGTTGAGTTGATGGTAACTCAAAAGTTCCATCTTCATGATCAACGGTGAATGAGTAATCTAAGTTGCTATATGTTGCCCCGCCAGCGATGATAAATTCCCATGCTTCTGTGCGATATGGGAGATTCGCTGTTCCCCTAAAACCGGTTTCATCATCCCCAATGACCCTATTTAAGTTATAGTTTAACCCAACGGTATCAGGAGGCGTCGCATAATGGAAGTTGAATATAGAAACGAGGGGATTAGGATTCTCGACTTTTTCTGATCCATTGTTGATGTTCTGAGCGATCAAATGCTTGTGTGGAAAATCCTTTTCAGTGTCAGCTATAACGGATGCAATGTGATATTGCCAATCGAGTGTTACTCCACCGAAGTATGGTTCGTTGCATATCTCGTAATAAATATTATCAAAATCTTTTAATTCAGTAACAATCTTGCGTGTCATAGCATCATGCACAGCAACCATGTCATTATTTTTCATGGTAAGGGCGTCAGTTCTTTGTAAGTCGCCGATTCCGTTGACGTTGTTGTTGATTTTTATAGGGCTAAGGTCCCATTGTTCATCCCCATAATATGGGCAGAAAAGCACAAATTCAACAACTATGCCACGCTTCCCAGCCTGCGATATAAAATCTTTCAGCCGTTTGAAATAGGCTTCGTCCCATTTAGTAAGATCAAATTTATTCCCGCTATTTGCATAGCCTGATACGGAACTTCTAGCCCATGGACAGATGAATCGGTTAGAAGCAGGTGCCAGAGTGTTTTTCTGAATGTTAAATGAGGTTGGTGATTCACAATAAACACCTGAAAAAGTGCGTGTAAGATTGAGTTTGTACGAATGAAGCTCATCAAGATATTTTACGTAGTCAAAGTCCAGATTCATGACTGCCCCGTAATGCTCACCTGAAGTAATCAGGATTATCGGCTTATCACGAAACAGGAAATAGTGTTGATTATTGGGATGAAGCATTAAGTTTTCTTTTTCCATTCCTCTAGCCTCCAATTGGAATATATTGCCTGAATTAGCCAACAAAACAAAAGCAAGAATGATTATTAGACTATCAATTCTTCTAAAGATAAGCCTTAACAACATTTTTGACCTCCAATGAATTTTTATGAGATTCGATTGCACAACTAAGGATAACATAAAAAGCTCTAATAAATCAAGAGGACAATCCGTATTGAAAAGTTTGTGTAGATATGAGATAATGGTTAATGGATTTTAGCGAAAAAAGAGGTGTAGTACCTATTTAATAAAGAGGTGTAAGTAATGCTGAATTATGATATTAAAGGTTCTGTAATTCATATAGAGACTGATGTACTTCAAGCACAGATTCAAACTCAGGGATACGTCTCTGGAGTTTCGGCGGGGACGTTGCTGGATAAAAAGACAGGCGCAAGAGACCTTGGTTACGGGTTAAGCATTGTTGACTTTTTGCTTGAGAAAGGTGAAGATAAACCTGACGAACCGAACGCATACCACTGGGACGATCTGTATCACGGCAATATTCCCAAGCGTTACGTTGAATTGCCACAGATATGCACTCAAGCGGGTAAATTGCCTTATGAAGTCACTAAATCAGAAGGTTTCATTACTGTAAGACAATGGTATAATTGGACTATTGCCACACGTAACCGAAAGCCGGGGTCACTCTGGGAACAGATACTCGTCTTTCCAGAAGATAAGCGATATTTCTTCAGCACTGACAAGGTTACTTCTGTCAATACAGTCGAGAATCTAGCTCTACGCATAGATATGCCCGGACATTTGAATCACAAACAGGGAGATTCGTTTTCGCAAATTTATCTTAGCTATTACGGTACGATTTCGAATACTGAGTTTTTTGATGATTTTCCACCCGATGCAAAATTCCGATACGTTCGAGGTCGTGACCCATTGCCACAACGATTCATCCGTGCTTACCAGACACGATCAGGCGCATGGCTGGCAGGAATGACGTTGAACCCAAAAGATGTGTCGGAGGCATGGTGTCATCAACGAGGTTACGTCTGCTTTATTGAAGAAGTCGGTCGTGAGAAAGTCCTTGCGGGTGAGACTTTTTCGTCAGTTTATATCGTGGGTTTCTTTGATTCGGTTGACGAAATGGAGAAAGTTTACGATCAACATTACGGTGAATCAGACATTATCATACACTAATCTGAAACAGTATTATTGTTTATAATCACTCTTGTATTTTGACTATAAAGAATATATAATGTAATCCAAAACTACAAATAATAACTCAGTAAAAGGGGAATGATAAAAAATGACGATAACGGAAAAAATACTTGCACATCATGCAGGCAAGGATTCAGTTGTCCCGGGCGAACTGATCATGGCGAAACTGGACGTCGTGCTGGCTAATGATATTACTGCACCGCTTGGGATCGAGGAGTTCCGAAAGGCTGGCGCTAAGAAGGTCTTTGATAAAGACAAGATCGTTCTCGTTGCGGATCACTTTACTCCTAACAAAGACATCAAATCCGCAGAACAGGTCAAATATATGAGGGATTTTGCCAGAGAACAGGAGATAACGCACTTTTATGACGTTGGGCAGATGGGTATAGAACATGCACTTTTACCTGAACAGGGACTGGTTCTTCCCGGTGACGCTATACTCGGTGCTGATTCTCATACCTGTACTTACGGCGCAGTTGGGGCGTTCTCGACTGGAAGCGGAAGTACTGACTTTGCGTCTGCAATGATCACTGGTGAAGCGTGGTTCAAGGTTCCAGAATCCATGAAGTTCGTTTTTAATGGTAAACTAAACAAATGGGTCGGTGGAAAAGACCTGATCCTATATATAATAGGCGACATAGGTGTTGACGGTGCATTATACAGGGCGATGGAGTTTGCTGGTTCTGCTATATCAAGTCTGAGCATGGATGGCAGACTGACAATGTGCAATATGGCTATCGAAGCCGGCGGAAAATCGGGTATTGTGCCGCCAGATGATATTACATTGGAATACGTTAAGCCAAGAGCAAAGCGGGAATTCAAAATCTATGCAAGCGATACTGATGCGAAATACTGCGATATACGTGACTATGACGCAAGTAAGATTGAACCGCAGGTAGCTTTCCCGTTTAAGCCAGAGAATACAAAAGGCATCAGCGAAGTTGGTAATGTAAATATTGACCAATCAGTCATCGGCTCATGTACCAACGGTCGCATGGAGGACTTGAGGATAGCGGCAGGGATACTGAAAGGGAAAAAGGTGCATCCTTACGTCCGTCTCATAGTTCTTCCCGGCACTCAGACAATATATTTACAGGCGCTTCGTGAAGGCTTGATTGAAATATTTGTTGAAGCCGGTGGAGTTGTAAGTACACCGACTTGTGGTCCATGCCTAGGCGGACACATGGGTGTTCTGGCTAATGGAGAGAGAAGCATATCCACAACGAACAGGAACTTCAGAGGGCGTATGGGTCATATAGATAGTGAAGTGTATCTGTCTGGACCGGCTATTGCGGCGGCATCAGCAGTTTTGGGCAGGATCGCAAGCCCGGAGGAGATTGGAAAGTGAAACTGACAGGCAAAGCATGGAAATTCGGAGACGACGTTAATACTGACGAAATAATACCCGCAAGATACCTGAACGTATCAGATGCCTTTGAGCTTGCCGCTCACTGCATGGAGGATATTGACCCTGATTTTATGAAAAAAATTTCAAAGGGGGATATAATAGTCGCTGATAAGAACTTTGGCTGCGGATCATCAAGAGAACACGCACCATTAGCTATAAAGACAGCAGGAATATCATGCGTAATTGCAAAAAGCTTTGCAAGGATATTTTATCGCAACTCTATAAATATTGGACTTCCTATACTTGAGTGTGCGGAAGCGGCGTCTAAGATAAGCGAAGGCGATCAGATCGAGATCGATCTATCATCAGGCACTATAATCAATCTGACAAAGAAAGAGACGTACAAATCGCATCCATTCCCTGAATTTATGCAAAAGATAATATCTGCTGGCGGATTAATGAATTACGTCACGCAAAGGGATTGAAAATTAATCATAATGAAGATACTGATTATTGATGATGAACCAGAGATAAGACAAACTTTGGCTTTCGTTCTCGAGGACGAAGGCTATGAGACTTATACTGCCGGTACAGGGCTTGAAGGTTTGAAGAACGTAGAATCTCAAAAGTTCGATATTGTCATCACCGACTTGAGACTGCCTGATCTTGACGGAATGGAGATTGTTGGCAAAGTCAAGAAAATTCATCCAGATACAATAGTTGTGATGATCACCGGACATTTTTCAATAGAAAATGCTGTTGAGGCAATCAGAGCGGGTGCAGATGATTACATTCCCAAACCGCTTAACGCTGAAGAGGTACTCATAAAACTTGAAAAAGCGATTGAGATGAGACGCCTCAAAGTTGAAAACCTGCTTTTCCATCGGCATCTGGAGATGGAGCTGGAGATAGCAAGGAAGATTCAACAGACTTTGCTTCCTCAACAACCGCCAATTGTTGCGGGTCTCGACATAGGTATTTTCAATCAGCCGGCGAAACAGGTCGGTGGGGATTATCATGATCTGATAGTGCTTCCATCCGGTGAGCTTGGTATAGCCATCGGTGACGTATCGGGCAAGGGTATGCCTGCCGCTCTCTTGATGGCAAACGTGCAGGCATCCATCAGAAGATGTTCTGAAAATAAGCACTCGCCTATGGACATCATGAAAAGAATTAATGATGCGCTCTGCCCAATATGCCAGTTCATAGAGGAGCATCGGTTCGTTACGCTTTTTTGTAGTATCCTCGATCCATCAAGCGGAGAGCTAGTTTATAGTAATGCCGGTCATAATTATCCACTCGTCTTTAAGCAGAATGGAACTATATATCCACTATCCGTCAGCGGGGGAATCCCCTGCGGAATATTGGAAGATGCTTGTTATGACGAAGCCCGCATTAAGTTAGAGCCTTATGATATTGTAATTTTTTATACTGATGGGATAACAGAATCTATGAATTCTGACGGGGTAATTTTCGGCGAGGAAAAGTTAATAGGCATAGTTTCAAAAAATTTGGATTTGGACTCTAGTGATCTTATTGCTTGTATATACGAAGAAATATCCAGATTTATAGGGGATTCACCGCAATATGACGATATGACGATTATGGCTGTAAAATTAACAGCCACTTAGGTTCTTATGAATAAAAATGTAATGCTGTGAGAGAAAAGTTTTCAAACCATATCAGTTCTATCAAATGTTTCATCTGTCATCGCAATTTCCATAAAGCATTATATGTAAGCACTGGAGGTAATTAATATGCGCAAGGCTATAATATGTATAGTATTAATCCTATTACTATCTGCTGTAACTGTTGGGGTTATATCGGGACAGAAAGGTATGCTCCCTGTTATAAATAAGGATGTTAATCTACCTGAAGAAATATATCATAATAAATGGGCACTGCTTATTGGCACAAATAAGTATCCAAATCTACCAGTACAATATCAGTTGCAATACGCTGATAATGATGTGAAAGAATTGAAGAAGGTATTATTAGAGCAGTATGAATTCCCTGAGTCTAACATCGTGACTCTAATCAATGAACAGGCAACATATCAGGGTATTAAGGAGAAGTTTGCTCAGTTATCGGATACTAACAAGGTAAACTCTAATGATTGTGTCCTGATATACTTCTCAGGGCATGGGCAAACTGTTCCTCTGCCACGTGGCGGAGATATGGGATTCATCATCCCTTATGATGCTAAAGTAGATATGAGTAATATTAGTAATCCATCTACCTATTATGCTACTTGTTTGGGTATGGATGAATTGAAGCGTCTGGCACGCATGATACCTGCTAAACATGTCATGTTTTTGGTGGATGCTTGCTATAGCGGACTGGCTATTATCAGTAGAGGTGGATTCCAGACGTCAATACCCGGTTACCTGCGTAAAGTGGCATCAGTACCAGTTCAGCAGATTATCACTGCTGGCATGAAGAATGACGTGAGTAGTGAGAGTCCAGAGTGGGGACATGGAGCGTTTACCTATAAGCTATTGGAAGCACTAAACACAGGAGTGGCTGATGAGAATGATGATGGGATAACAACTGGATTGGAGTTAGCAGCGCATCTGCGTAATATGGTGCCTAATATTTCACCAAAACAAACACCGCAGTATGGCTATTTTGATGGAGAGGGAGAGTTTTTATTTATTCGTGCTAATGCAATGCCAGAAAGTAAGACCCCTGAGAAATCAGGTCCAGGTATGCTATATATCACAGCGATTACAGGAGATCAGCAAACAAATGCTACTGTATTTGTGAATAATAAAGAGATAGGCTCCACGCCTTATACGGATCCTGCAATTAATTCAGGTACTTATGAAGTGCGAGTTAGCAAGCCAATGTATCATGACTATATTGAAACGGTGAATATTGCAAAGAACCGTAAATATACTGTTAAAGCTATACTAAAACCTGCATTTGGGTACTTAAAAGTAATCAGTGTTCCATCAGGTGCGTTAGTTGAGTTATCCGATATGGTAGGCACTCGAAGAGGCAGTGGAAATACGACTTTCCAACTGGATAAGATCCCTAGCGGTTCCTATAAGCTCCGTGTAAGTAAGGAACGCTATTATACAGAAGACAAAGACATACAGATCCAGGACGCTCAGGAGACAGTCGAATCTCTCATACTCAAGTCAAAAGTTGGCACCTTAAAGGTAGAAAGTGTACCAACAGGTGCACGAGTATTGCTTGCAGGAAAAGAAGAAGGGAAAACACCGTTGAATATGGAAGTTGACGTAGGACGCTATGTAATGGAGTTGCAATCTCAAGATAACCTGTACCTTCCATGGTCCGGGGAAATAGAGGTACGAGGTAGTGAAACGACTCAAATTTCCCAGCAGCTATCACCGAATTTTGGCATACTGGATATACAAGTGACCCCTGAAGGCTCGCAGATTGTTGTGGATGGAAAACTAATCGGGCAGACACCAACTGCTATTAAACTCTTACAAGGTGAATACCGAGTAGAGGTAAATAATCAGGATAAATGGATACCATTAGTGCGAGAATCTGTGTCCATAGCACGGGAAAAAACTGAGATAATGACAGGGGCATTAGAGCAAAAAACAGGAACGTTAAGAGTGATCTCAACCCCATTGGAAGCAAATATTATCATTGACGGAAAAGAATATGGGGTTACACCAGATTTATTGCAGTTTCCGATAGGAAATTATAAACTAAAGCTGGTTAAAGAAGGTTTCAGCGATCACGAGGAAACAGTAAATATTGAATGGAACAAAACGCTAGATAGGAATATTGAGATGAAAGAGATAGAACAGGACGTTGCTATCAATACAGCTATTAACTTTCCTCAGAATATTCCATCTAAACCGATCACAGAAACAAAAGAGCAGAAAGTAGAAACACCAAAAGTCACCATAAAACCTGAGAGGACTCGTATTATTGAGAATAGGAAGGATATTATTCATGTCAGCGATAGGCTTAAATTAACATCGTTCTCCATCTTTATGCCAGGGTTGGGACAGTATGTAGGAAAACGTTATGTTAGCGGAACTATCTTTTTATTAATGGGACTAGGTACGGCAGCGGGCGCAGCAATAGGCTATATGCAATATGACCAATCAGTAGACACGTATAATCAAGCAAAAATAAGCTATCATGACGCAGTTACTGCGGATGCTGTTAGCGAAACTGAACAAAAAATGGTTGCGGCATATAATGATGCGGAAAATAAATTCTTACTACGTCGGGCTGGATTTATAGCAGTAGGAAGTATATGGGCATTGAATGTGTTACATATACTGATCGCTGGGGCATCTGACTCTCATGCCTTGCCACAAACACAGCCGTTGGGCTGGAACGTTACCCCGCAGGTAACACCAGATACGGTTGGATTGTTGGTATGGTCTCAGTTTTAAGAAGGTAAGTTGTGAATTTGCCTATACTGAAAGTAATCGTTATTTGAAACTTACTATTTATCAGTCATTGCTTATGGTAGAAGCCAAATCAATATAAGCTAAAACCCTTTACCCATCCTACAAAAAAACCATTTTTTAACGATTACACTGAAAGGAGAAAAAAATAATGTTACGTAATATATTTTTACGATATACGTTGTTTGCACTTATACTATCAAGCTTTATCATTTTTTCTGCTTGTGATAGAAAGCATGATGATATTGTATTTGACAATCCATTCAGCCCTTATAACCCAGAAACACAGGGGGACCCTTTTAATCTGCGCGTTGAGGCTGGAGAGGATAACACTATTCTTATCCATTGGAGTAAGGTTCCGAATGTTGATGGGATCATTCTTTGCCGTAAAACATCTTCGGAAGCTAATTTTGAAAATATAAGTTTATCCGATTCAGGTGAGTATATAGATAGAGATATTAAGTCAGGAGAAACCTATTCTTATCAAATACGAGCACACAAGTGGGGAATGGCGGTGTCAACCTCACGTATTATCACTATTGTATCTGGTAAAGGATCAAACAGGATCGTTACAGGAAAAGATGGCGCGCCTATGATATTGATCCCTACCGGGGAATTTCAGATGGGCAGCACTTTACAAAATGATTCAGAACCAGTACATACTGTTTACTTTCTTGATGCTTTTTATATGGATGTATACGAAGTAACTAACAATCAATATGCAAAATTTATGAATGGCACAAACCATGAAGCACCAAAATATTGGGATAATCCGATACTTACCATGAATAATCGCCCGGTAGTAGGAGTAAGTTTTTGGGACGCTCAAGCATACTGTAAATGGGCTGGCAAACGCTTACCAACAGAGGCTGAATGGGAAAAAGCTGCGCGGGGTGGATTAAGCATGAGGAGTTATCCCTGGGATGGTGAAATATCTCATAAATATGCTAACTATTCAGGAAAAGGTGCAGGAGATGTATGGGACGATATCACCGCTCCTGTGGGAAGTTTTCCCCCGAATGGTTATGGTTTATATGATATGGCTGGTAATGTCGCTGAGTGGTGCTCGGATTGGTATGACTCTCAATATTACTCGATCTCACCAAAACAGAATCCGATAGGTCCAAGCTGGGGCACAGCAAGAGTTCTTCGTGGTGGTGGTTGGAGAGATTCTGAGAACAGTTTGCGTGTATCATACCGGTCATTTCTTGATCCATATTACGCGAATTTTAATCATATTGGTTTCCGTTGTGTGCAGAACGCCCCCAAGTGATATAAACAGGAACGCTGATATATTTTCTGAGCAGAACTATTTTTACTTAGGAAAGAGGTTCATATTGTTAAGCGATTACAAAGTTGTTATTGTCCCGGGCATACATTGGGATCGTTCATGGGATAGTGCTTTTCAACAGCACCGTATCAGGCTTGTAAAATGTATAGATAGGCTTATACAAGTTTTGAATAATGACCCCAGAAATACAAAATTTACCTTCGGTGGTCAGACGGCATTTCTTGAGGACTATCTTGAGATCCGTCCCGAAATGGAAAAAGAGCTTAAAAGGCTGATTCAAAACGGGAAAATAATTGTTGGTCCATGGTATACGCTTTCAGATGAATTCCTCGTGAGCCCGGAATCGCTTGTGCGCAACCTTATGCTTGGTCATATCATAGCCGAATCCTCTGGTAATGTTATGAAAGTGGGTTACGTCCCTGATTCTTCAGGACAAATCTCTCAATTACCTCAAATATTACAAGGATTTGGGATAGATTCAGTAATATTTACACGAGGACCGGGCGATGAAGGCGAAAGTCCCGGTCATGAGTTCTTATGGTATTCTTCTGATGAAAAGACAAGTGTGCTTGCGATCCATCAAATACACGATTACAACGACGATAGCATCAATGCAGATAACTTTGAAGTGAAATTACAGAACCTTATTGATTCAGTAAAAAACTACATCAAAACGCCAAACATCCTATTTATCAACAATAATTGCAATCTTGCAGATCTCGTTCCACCGAGTAACGGAAGAACAGCGGAGCTGAGAAACGGAAGAACAGAATCAGAACTCGGATTGGTAGATACAATTGAGTACGTGAACGAGAAACTGGATGGTGTGGAACTGATACATGGAAGTTTCGCTGATTACATTAACCTTGTAAAAGCAGAAGAAATCGAATTTGGCAAATATCGGGGGGAGCTAAGGGGTAGCAGATATAATTCCGTATTATCTGGCGTTACATCATCAAGAATCTATATGAAACAGGCAAACGAAGCAAGTCAGACGCTTATTGAAAAATGGGCAGAGCCTTTTAGTGCTATAAGCTGGCTTGAAACTGGAAGTGCGTATCCTAAAGCTTTTCTTTGGTACGCATGGAAAGAGCTTCTCAAAAACCACTCCCATAATAATATATGTGGATGCTCAATTGACGAAGTTCACCGTGAAGACATGATCCGATATGGATGGGTTCAGCAGATCGGCGATGAACTAATATCTAATGCGCTGAATGCTCTAACGAGGAAAATCGAGTTTACAGATCTCGTTCCGCCGAGTAACGGAAGAACAGATGGTTATCCGCTCCTTGTATTCAATCCTCTTGCATGGGAACGCTCTGATCCTGTAACTGTTGATATTGACTCTTCAATCATACCTAAAAATCCTGTTATTAAAAATTCCGACAGCGAGGTAGTGCCATCCCAGATTCTAATGATGGAAGATGGAACAGCGCAATTGACCTTTCAGGGACGAATACCCGCTTTTGGCTATGCAACTTATTATTTAGATTCTGGAACAGAAAAAAGCTTTATTGCACAAATAAAAATTGGCTCCAGAATTATGGAGAATCAGTTTTACAGGATCAAGATCAACACTAACGGCACTATGGATATTCTGGATAAACTTACAGGGATCGAATACAAAGAGTGTAGTCTTTTTGAGGATAAAGAGGATTGCGGAGACGAATGTGATTATTCATCCATAAAGAATGGCAAGACTAAAACTATCACGAATAAAGCCGCTAGAGCAAACATCAGGATTATTGAGAACGGACCTGTCAGGGCTACTGTGGAAATCAAGTTTTCTATAAACTTGCCCAAAAGACTTACAAAGGATAGAGAGAACAGAACTGCTGAAAAATTATCGTGTGTGTTTGTAACGAAAGTGACTCTTTACAGCAATATTCCCAGAATAGATTTTTCGACTACATTCGAGAACAAGATAGAGGATCATAGGCTAAGGGTAGTTTTCCCAACGAACATAAAGACTGATTTCGTAACCGTAGAAGGACATTTTGACGTGCTAAAAAGACAGCTTAATCACTCTAAGACAAAAACGAAATTGGGTCTTTTGCCTGTTATGACGAACCATCAGGGCGTCTTTCTGGACGTTGATGATGGAGAAAAGGGATTTACACTCATTAATAAAGGTCTGCCTGAATACGAAGTTCACAAAGGCAAGAATGGATGCACAATATATCTGACTTTGCTCAGATGCGTTGGTTGGATGTCAAGGTCTGTTCTTCCGTTACTCGGCGGAACGAGATCTGTTCTTCCGTTACTCGGCGGAACGAGAGGCGATGTTGATTCAAGGCAAAATCACGTTGGTAAATCACAAAAAGCCACACCCGAAGCCCAATGCCCCGGTACTCATACGTTCGACTATTCCATAATCCCACACAAAGGGGATTGGTTTTCCGCAGGGGTTCATCGCCGTGCTTATGAACACAACGTTCCAATGTGGGTCGTGCATGGAGTTAATCAAAACCAGATGGATGGTAATTCGCATCTCGTTCCGCCGAGTAACGGAAGAACAGAATCTCTCCCACATACACAAAGCTTCATATCCGTTGAGCCTTCTAATTTGATGGTGACGGCATTAAAGAAAACTGAGTTAGGTGATGGACTTATATTGAGATTTTACAACGTAACAGATGAGACAGTCGAGGGAGTTATCAGGACTCGTAAGGCGGTGAAATCTGCACGATTCACATATCTCAACGAAGCACCTGTTCCCGATGGAGAACTTAGCGTAAGTGATGATGGATCAATTCGTATGCAGGTAGAAAAGCACGAGATTAAAACGGTTGAATTGGGTTTTGTTTAATCTACTGCACACTAGCACAGCGATAGCATGAGAAATTATTAGAAACTATTGGAAACTATTATGACACTATACCTGTCTCATAATAACACTGAATACATAACGTATCCTACTCAGTAACTATCGGTTGATATGCTGAGTTTGGTCCTCTTGACGCCGCCCAGACGCTTGATGTAAAGACGACCCTTTTCACTCCGTTATTTTTTACCGATTCCAGAATATTGCAAACTCCCCTGACATTAATGTCTATGGACATATCTGCGGGACCTAATCCGGGCTGGAGTGTTCCTAGATGGATGATTGCATCAACATCATTCTCTTTTATTGCCTGATTAACATTCTCAAGGTTTCTAACGTCGCAATACACATAAGGGAAACCATTATTTGGATCCTTGATGTCTGCACCTATAACATCATAATATTTTGCCAATAGTGGTGCAGAATCCCTTCCGCATGAACCTGCGGCGCCTGTAATCATTACTTTCATTTTTTCTATCTCCTTTTGTAGGTCGGATTGAGGAACGAAACCCGACTATTGATTGCTGATTTGTTGGATTTCGTTCCTCAATCCAACCTACTCGTTGCCAATGTGATCAGCAAATAAAATCTCTTGTCCTTCGCCCCACATTTCATCATACATGCCAACTTGCACATATCGTTTGAAACTAGAATACTCCCAATCTTTGGGCGACCTAACCAGACCATGTTTCACTGGGTTATAATGAATATAATCAACGTGTTTGGCAAAATCATCATCATCTCGAATTACATGTTCCCAAAAGCGATTTTGCCAGACAAGCCGTCCTTTTCTCTTTTCCCTAGAAACCGAAACACCCTCTTGATACAGACTCTCACAGTGACGACTGAAATAACTCTTAACCAATTGCCATCTAGTGGAGTAATTGTCATCACCTTGTGGTAGAGTCCAAATACAATGTAAGTGTTCAGGAAGCAAAACAAAGGAATCAATTTTGAATGGGTGTTGTTTCATAACATATCGAAAGGCATTTCGTAATAACTCAACATTTTCAGGTTGACACAAAAACCTTTGCCGATTGTATGTAACAACCGTAAAAAAGTGGCTCATATAGGGAATTAGGTGAAAAGGAAGCTTGACATATATGATATACTATTCACAAAAACAACAAAGAGAGGAGAGTGTATCATATGCGATTCCCCATTACTGATCTATTGAGTAAACAAGA
>Ga0315279_10001381_pt1 | contig 40765 bp, 36 predicted proteins | sample YL17G06_20_MG_FD_203694 | JGI IMG/M metagenome (GOLD analysis project Ga0315279, IMG submission 203694) | Sediment microbial communities from Yellowstone Lake, YNP, Wyoming, USA - YL17G06_20 | ecosystem: Environmental > Aquatic > Freshwater > Lake > Sediment | place: USA: Wyoming | collected...
CGGCTGGCCCTCGGGGGGCAGCGGGTCCATCTCGAGGCAGCCATCCGCGATGCGGAAGAACTGATCCGGTCTGGCGCCGCGATGGTCTGGGCTCGGGTGGTCCCATCCCAGCGGGAACCACGACAGCTCGTCTGCTGACGCCGCCATCGCTCTCGCTGTTCTGATTTTTCAGATTTCTGAGTGATCGAATCGCGTCTGGGGTCCACCGTCTCTCATCAATTTATTTATTTATTTATTTATTTGTGTGCCGACCCACTCGGCGAAGCTCCTCCTGACGCTCTCCGCGTCCGCGTCGTCCGGGAAGTCGAGCGGGCAGAACGTCGCGAGGTCCGCGGCGGCGACGAAGCGCGCCAGGCGGCGCGTGTCGGGGTGCATCGTCATCGGCGCCTTCAGCAGGTGCGCGGGGTCCTTGGTGACCGCGCGGTCTATGCGCGGCAGCAGGCACCACAGCGCGGCCTCGAGCGCGGCGCGCGCGACGGACGGCCCCTCGAGCGCCTCGAACTCGGATCGCGCGACCTCGTCCCTGACTCGCGCGACGGCGGCGAGCACCCGGCGCCTGGCCGGGTCGTCGGCCGGCAGCTCGCTCAGATGCCCCACGCCCCTGGCGCGCAGCGAGCGCACGTCCGGCGTCAGGTCGGACAGCGAGCGGGACGCCGCCGCGAGGGCCGCGGCGTCCGGCCCTCCGGGCCGCGCCTCCCGCTGCGCAGCCTCGACGCGCTCGCGCAGCGCGTAGACCGCCGACGGCAGGCACGCGTCGAAGTACCACCCGAGGAAGGCGTCCTCGACCGGCAGCGCGACGCGGACCCGGCTGCCGCGCAGCAGCAGGTCCGGGGTCGGCAGGCGCGGCGCCAGCGCCGGCACCAGAGCGCCGGCGACGGCGACGGCGACCGGGTCGAGTCGGCAGACGCGCAGCAGGAACGCCGACAGCGCCTTCGGCGCCCTGGGCGCCACGATCCTCGCGAGCGATGAGCGCACGGATCTCTCGGGGGAGCAGAGCGTGGCGCCGCACCCGTCGAGGACCCAGCAGTGCATGCCGCGCCCGCCGGAGTAGAACCATCCCAACTTCCCCGGCGCGATCGAGCGCAGCCCCGCGTCCATGATCAGGCACCCGACCGCGACGAGCGTCCAGCAGCTCCTGCAGAAGCTCCTCCCCGAGCAGCACGTCCTGCCGGGCAGAGCGTCGTACGCGTCGATGTCAACGTCGAACTTCAGCTCGGAGCGCGCGACCGGCACCTCGTCCTGGCTGAACTCCTGCCACGCTGGCGGGAGCGCCATGACCGCTCCCACGTCGAGCCTCAGCGGGTCCCTCTTCTGCAGAAACTGCAGGAAGTCCTGCAGGCCGCCGAACGATATGTGCCTCTGCTTCCTCTCGTCCCCCGTGGCCGCGTCGCGATAAGTGATGCAGAACTCGCGGTGGTCCATCGGAGATCCCGACGCCCCGAGCATTCGCCATATGTCCGGAGCGGACTGCCACATGTCACTCTCTCTCTCTCCCTCCGTTCTCCGCCGGCGGACACAAAAAAAATAAAATGATAAATATAATATTGCTGATATATTTGTCATATCTATTTTTTTGGGCATCCGAGGTCGATGGGTCTGGACATCGATTGCGGCGACGTCGAGCTCTTCCACGGGTCCTACTCGACCTTCCACCACTTCAGGCAGGCCGTCGCCACCTGCCTGGGATACGGCGCGCTGTACGACGAGGGCGAGACTCCGGCCAGAACGGCGAAGAACGCAGAGGCGCGGGAGAAGGAGCCCGTCCTGCTGGCGTTAATCACCCACTCTGACTGTGAGGGATACTGGTCGGTGCGGGAGTGCCGTGATATGGTCGGACTCCTCGAGAGGGTCATCCCGCTGATGGAGAACGCCGGAGGGCCCGTCAGCCCCGTGGTCACCAGGGACGAGAGCGGGGGGGGCCTGCGCGTCCAGATGTTCGACACGGGCATCACCTGGCGCGACATAGCCAACAAGATGCTGGCTGGACTGAGACACTGCGTCGAGAGGCGTCACAGGGCGTCGTTCGGGTGACGAGTGGATGTAAAGCCAGATTTTTTTTCTATCATCAATTCAACGGCGACGACGGCACCCGTCGTCGCGAGTCCATACAGCGCGAGGCGCGCAGAAAAAAAATGATGAAATGAAATGAAATTAAATTCCCGGCCGACGTTGCCGTCCGGGTCAACATTTATTCATCATTCATTTTTTTATTCTCGCGGCGACGGACGGATGCCAGCGCCCTGCGCCTGCCGCTGCTGCTGCTGCTTCGTCGTGCTTCTGCTGCCCTGCGTCATGTTCTTCGCGAGCAGCATGGCGCACGCCGACGAACCGGTTGGTCTCGATCTATTTATCATATTCTTCGCGCTCTGGACGATATACGTGGCCATGGCCGCGGCCGCGGCCGCGCGCGCGTGTTGCTGGAGATGGCTGCGAGTGGCGTACGCGCATCCGTGCGAGGCGAAGACGCACGTCCTGCGGTTCAATTTCGCGACGGTCGTCGACTGCCGCGCGGTCTCTGACGTCGCCGACGACGTCGTCCAGACCGTCAACGGGAAGCCGGTCTGTGTGGCGTGCTTGACGAACGAGCCGGTGGTCTACGTCGTGCCCTGCGGGCACCTGATCTACTGCGGGTCGTGCGCCAGTGCCTCGCCGCAAGCCAGGGAGGACCAGCCGTGGCTCTGTCCGGTCTGCCGTCGCCAGGCCGCGTTCGTCGGACGAATATACTACCCGGCCATCAAGCACAGCTGACAGAGACATATTAATAATATATAATAATATATAATATATTTAATCGTTATTACAGCCGGAGAAATTTTTCAGTTTTTCCAGCTCATCACGGAGACACTCGCAGCGACTCTGACGGAGTTCGTCCTGCCGCTGATCCCGGACTCCGCCGACCTCTGCGCCTTCGCCGAGGTATTCTCGCCCGCGCGCCGCCTGCGCGCCCGCGTCCGGGCGATGTGCGCTCTCCATGCTCAGCCGCTGCCGGGGGAGTTCATGAACGCGGAGCTGTTCTCTGCGATGTCGTGCGCCGAGAAGAGGTCGAGGGCGGGTGCGTACCTCGCGGCTGTCGCTGCCAGCCGCGGCTGCATGCGGTGCGCGACGTGGCTCAGCAGACGATACTTCATGGACGAGAACAGGAAGCACCTGATGCTCGACGTCGAGATGCTGCTCCGCGACGAAGCGTTCGGGCGCAGCGCGAGAGGAGCGAGGTGGCTGATGGAGCAGTTCTCCGTGACATCGCTTCTGGTGCATCCCGCGGCGTCCGCTTACGACTTCTGCCGCGACCTCGGCACGCGGGTCCTTCTGGTGTCCCGCGTGGAGCTGGGCGCGCAGTCCGACCTCTACACGCTGAACGACGCCTGCCACCGAGGAGACCTCGCGACGCTGAAGGCGTTCGGCAGCAGGCACCCGAGCGGGAACCCGTTCTTGCCGCTGCAGCGCACGATCACCGGCGGCTTCGCGCCGCAGCGAGATATAGTCATCCGCGCCGGATTGTGCCTGCAGGCAGCGTGCCAGTCTGGGTCACTCGAGACGATAGATTACATCATTCAGATGTGGGGGCTCGCCACCAGCGACGCCGAGGAATGTCCCGACGAGCGCCGCAGGAGGATGGCGCTCGGCTGCTTATGCTGCAAGGCCGGAAGGGTGGGCATGCTTCGCGAGCTGCGGGAGAGATGGGACAGGCTGTACGGCTCCGTCAGCCTCCACAAGGTCTTCGTCGACGCTTACTGTAACGGGGCGCTGGACGCCATGTCGTACCTCTACAGAGACGCTGACATCACGATGACGAGGGCGAAGAAGCTGCTGGGGAAAGAGCGCGCCCCCCAGGCGAGCCGCGAGTGGCTCCGCACGATGATGCCGGAGGCGGACGACGCCGTCCGTCATCGCAGGCAGACCAGGCTCACGGAGTTCTACGAGAGCAGCCTGGTCACCCGTCCAAAGAAGAGGAGGAGGACGAGCGGGGCGCAGCACAGAGAACTTCTGCTCATGGCATCTGCGGCAAAAGATGACGGCCACGCGCTCCTCCGTCTGACTGATCTGTGGCCGCCGGCGAGATGAACCGGCCAGCCGGGGAACTTCGAGTCGACGCGAGAAAAAATAAAAATTGAATTCGAATTTTTTGCAAAAAATTCGAATATTTTCAGAGTCAGCGGCCGGACCGCATTCCGGTCATTCTCTTTGCAAAGGATGGAGAAGATTCAAACAACTATGGCAGCTCCCGCTATCACGCCCGCTCCCGCTCCCGCTCCCGCGCAGGCGGCGGCGGAGGATAAGGTGGACGCGCCAGCTCCCGCTCCCGCTCCGACGGCGGAGGATAAGGTGGACGCGCCAGCTCCCGCTCCCGCTCCGACGGCGGAGGATAAGGTGGACGCGATAGCCCACGCCGTCGTCGACGCGCTGTGCAAGGAGGACCACGAGGTCACGTGGATGACCGACGCCAGGGAGGCCAGCGAGGGCGTGTGGGACGTCGTCGTCGGCATCGACGACAAGACTCCCGGAGAGGCAGCCGAGGCCGTCGTCGCACAGGCGAAGATCGAGCTGGCTGCGTCCGAAAGGATCGAGCTCTACGTCCACACCGAGACGGGCCTGGAGCGCTGCGTCCTCAAGGACGGCAGGCACGTCGGAGAGAGCGCTGAGCTCGAGGACCTCGGGACGATGGGCGTCTCGGTGTCGAAGAAGTGCGCGTGCCCAAAGGAGCGCTACGACGCGCACTCCATATGGGTCCGCGCGTGCTCCGAGGATGAGAGGGAGACCAAGATCAAGAGAGCGGTGGACGAACTCAGGAAGATCCAGGAGGCGGGGAACACAGCCTGCAAGGCTGACCGCGACGCCAAGATGGCGGAGATGAAGAAGAACGTCGCGGAAGAGCTGGCAACCAAGATGGCGGAGATCGTCCACGAAGCCGTGCAGAAGGCACTGCATGAGGCACTGCAGGAGATGCGCGGCGACGTCGCCCCGCTGATGGAGCAGTCGCGCAAGAGGCCCTCGCCGCGTAGCAAGAAGAGCGCACCGGCTCCGGCGAAGAGGAAGAGGCGCGACTGAGAACCGAGAGAGACGTGTCTCTCTCTTTCGTTTATCACTTCTTGGTCACATCAATACAAGTCCACATCTTCCACTGCTCCTCAGTCGCCTCGTCAGCCCATCGCAGCTCCGGATGATAAGAAGACGCGGCCGCCTCCGCGCGCCTGATGGACTCGGGCAGCAGGTTCGGCGAGCCCCCGTGCCAGACGACCTGGTAGACGCTACCGTCGCGGTAGAACACCGCCGTCGTCGTCGTCGTCGTCGTCGTCTGGCGCTCGCGCTGCTCCCCGCGCAGCGTCACGAGCGCCCTCGGAGGGTCGATGAGGTAGTGGTTGACGAGGTCGGAGAACATCAGCGTCACTCCCATGCACGTGTGAGCGTCACGCAGGACGCACGCGCCTGCAGCGTCTCTCTCCACGCGATAGAACGCAGTCATCGGGGCTGCGGCTGCCATGGCTCTCTCTGAAAATCAAAAAACCAGGCGCCTCCGGCAAAAATTTTAATTCGCGTGAATTTAATATTAATACATGCGCGCAATTTTTTTTCATGACGATGATGACGCCGCCGATAAGAATAATGACGCGGTGAGGTTCGCCGCCGCGATGGTCGCGTTCGTCGCGTTGACGACGTCCACGGTCGGCGGCGCGTACGAGACCAGCAGCAGCGAGAAGCTGCCGGTCATCAGCAGCAGCCCCATCGCGATCATCATGATCCCGGACATGACGCGCTTGATGCCCCGCACGACGACGTACACGAGCACGGCCGACGTGACGCCTCCGCCGGTGAACGCCGCGGCCGCCATCGAAGGGTGCGCCGTCATCCCCGTCGCGGCGCTCGTCGACAGCACCTCGGCGGCCTTGGCGACGGACTCGAAGAGGTACTCGAACAGGTACGCGAGCTGCACGAGCACCTTCGTGAAGGCCTTCTGCTTCGCGGTCTGGTCGCCCATGTCTCTGGCAGTGACGCACACGGGAGCAGCAGCACCGTTCACATCCCTTTTGTAACCTCGGAGGTTCATCACCAGAATCGGCGCGACGCCTCTGCGATCTCCAGCATACGAAAGAATCGCTCGCGCGCGTCCGCCGACTTGCTGAGGAGTACCTGCGACGCCAGCGTCGCCTCGTCTCCCTCGAAGAAGAAGTTCTCCGCCCTCGCCTGCCAGTACACGTGGACGGAGTGGCAGACGTTGCAGCGGCAGAAGAGCGCGGTATCGCAGCAGCCCGGCTGCTGCTGCTGCGGCCTGTACACGACCGCCTCCAGCCAGTAGGTCCTCTTCTCGCAGACGCGGCAGGGCCTCCTGCGCGCGAAGAATCTGCTGCGCCTCTCCGCCGTCGCTCCCCCTCTTGCTGATGATGATAAGATGTGACTGTGACTGATCAAAAAATGAGATCTTTTATTTATTTATTTATTTTATTTTTGGACATCGCCGGCCGCTGACCCAGCCAAGCAGCAGACGGATGAGGTTCTTCTGGTACGAGATCACCGCGGAGATACGCGAGCGAGCGTCCTCGTGCTGCCTGTGGGGCAGAGACGCGGAGGGCAAGAGGGTGTGCGCGCGGATAGACGCGCCTGCCCGCGTGATGTACGCACTGCCGAGGACCCAGGACAAGCAGTGCCTGGCGGAGGCGCAGGAGGAGGTGCCGAGCGCGTGCAGGGGGCACGACTTCGCCGACGCCGACGTCGTCGCGATGCAGCGCAACAACGCGTTCTTCCCGCAGCTGCCCCGCGGATTCGTCTGGGTCGTGCGGATCAGGACGAGGAGCTGGACGGCCACGTTCCCGCGGGGGTGCGCTGGCGCCACGTTCTCGCGCATCGTCGGGCAGGACATCGGGCTCGTCGAGCGCGCTCTGCTCAAGCTGGGCCTCAGGGACGGGCCGCAGTGGCTCGACTACGACCCGGACGCGCGCTCTGCGGCGAGGGCGGAGGACTGCCGCGACGCGCCGCCGCCAGCCCTCGTCACCCTCGCGCTCCACGACAACACGTTCGCCGCCTCCGACGGCGAGGTCGGCATGACGCTCGGCGATCCGGCGGACGTCGTCCGGCGCGTCGACCCGGACGTCGTCGTCGCGCACAGGCCGGGCGAGCGCGTCCGCGAGCTCGCCCGCGGCAGGATCCTCTGCGACCTGCTCGTCGCTGCCAGGGAGCACATGCCGCACCGCGCGTCGTACGAGCTCGACGCGCTCGGGGTCCCCGCCGGCCGCGTGCCCGCCGAGACGGCGCTGCGCGCGGCGGACGCCATCAAGATCGTGCCGCTGGCGCTCGAGCTCGCGAGGCAGTTCGGATTCACGGTCAACGGCTGCCTCAACAGGGGCAGGTCCAAGCGCGTGGAGGCCGCGCTGCTGCACGCGTTCCACGAGCTGAACTTCGTCCTGCCGGAGGCCGGCGGCGACGCCCCCGACGACGCGCCGTGCGCAGACAGGACGAGGAGGAAGAGGCACCCGGAGTACGAGGGAGGCCTGGTGCTGGAGCCGGAGCCGGGGCTGCACAGGACGGTGGCGCTCCTGGACTTCAGGAGCCTGTACCCCTCGCTGATCCAGCAGCACAACATATGTTTCACGACGGTGGCGCCGTCGTCGGCGGACGCCGGAGAGGTCGAGCCGCCGGGCGCGGACGCGCCGATCGGCGTGCTGCCGCACGTGCTGCGCAGGTACGTGCGCGCGCGGCGCGCCGTCAAGGAGCAGATGAGGGCGGAGACGGACCCAGCGCGCCTCGCGCAGCTGGACATGAGGCAGCTCGCGCTGAAGATCGCCGCCAACGCGACGTACGGCTGCCTGGGGTTCGCGCGGTCCCGGTTCGCGTCGAGGGCGACCGCGGCGCTCGTGACGCGGCTGGGGCGCGAGAACCTCGAGAGCGCCGCCGCGTTCGTGAGGACGGAGCTCGGCTATGCCGTCGCGTGCGGAGACACGGACAGCCTGATGGCGGTCACGCGAGCCCAGACGGCCGACGACGCGAGCAGGATCGGCGCCGAGATAGCGGCCAAGATCAACGCGCTGCAGCCGCCGGGGAGCGAGATCGAGATCGAGCTCGCTGACGTGTACGACCCGCTGCTCGTCGTCGCGAAGAAGAAGTACGCGGCGCGGTCCGCGCTGTCGGCCGCCCGCGTCGTGCGCGGGCTAGAGATCGTGCGCCGCGACTGGGCCGTCGTGGCGCGCGACGCGGCCAGCAGGGTCCTCGACGCGGCGCTGTCGCCCGGGGCGCCGGAGGCGGTCGTCGCGCGCGCGTGCGAGATCCTCGCCGAGGTCGCGAGGCGCCTCGACGCCGGCGAGGTCCCCGCCGGCGAGCTAGCGATCACCAAGGAGCTGTCGAGGCCGCTCGACGCGTACCCGAGGGACGCGGCGGGGGCCGGCCTGAACCACGTCGTCGCGGCGCGCGCGCTGGCCGCCGTGACCGGCGCGCGCATGGGCGCGGGCGACTCCGTGACCTACGCAATGGGCGCGTCGGGCGCTGCGGTGCCGATCGGGCTGGCCGTCGCCGGCGGCAGCGCCGGCTTCGTCCCCGACGCGTGCTACTACAAGCTCAAGCAGATACTGCCGACGGTGGCGCGGCTGCTCAGGCCCATCGACGCCGGCTGCGAGCCGAAGCTGGCCGCGGCGCTCGGACTGCAGAAGAGGGGGGGCGACGAGAGGTGTGCGACGAGGCTCATCAGCACAGATTTCATGTTCTGGAGCTGATGCCGCCGCCGAGACAACAGACGTCTGATCTCGTAGAGAAGCCCGTCTGCTCTTTTGTCGACGCCACACAATCTTCAGTTTATTTGCAATTCTTCAGTGGGCGGTGGGGGATTCGCCGTAATTGCACCGACCACTGTCCACAACAACGCTTCGTCGAACGGAGAAACCTGAAATCCGCATCGGTCGACCATCGCGCGGTACAGGTCGTCGTTGTCTATCCAGTTGGTGTTGTAAACAACTCCGCGTGTCTGGACTTCGAGTACCAACATCCTCCTATCTTCCCGTCTCCATATGCCTTGCACGAATGGTGCACATGCGTCGCCCATTGCTTCCCATCGTTCGGCTATGACGTGTTCATCGTCATCGAGCAGGAATTGCATATCGACGCCAGAAATCCGAGCAAACGCCTTTGTACGACCGTCTCCGTACGTGCGCGTGTATACGCGCGCCGCTATCCCCGCCACGGCGAACGCGTGCCTGTATTCGGTTCCATCGCTCACGCATTCATAGACTGTCATCGGCACAAAATCACTTCGATTGTGTCGCGCGTCGTCTGAATATCATAATTTATTATAATTGTTTAATAATAATGATGATCGCGTGTCCCGATTTTCATATCAGCGCTTCTCCGCAGAACAATCACAAAAGAGCGCGAGTCGGATGTCGGAGAGCGACAGAGCGCCAGCGTTCGCCTTCCAGCGGGCGGACGACCAGCTGAGGGAGGACCTCGCCAACATGCGCTTCGACCTGCGAGATGCCATCTCCAAGCCGGAGGAGATCTATCTCAGGAGCCTCAGGAGGCTCTACATGGCCTGGGGATACAGGACCGGCCCGAGCGGGGAGATGCAGGCGTTCGAGCTCGCGCTGCACGACGGGAACTTCTACCACTACCTGACCGACTACAGCGACCCGGTGTTCCGCAACCTGGAGCAGATCGACGCGCTCGAGCCAGGTCTCCCGCTGGGGCCGATCATCCTCGCGTGCGACAGCAGGGACAAGCTGGCGCTCGCCGCGCTGTCGAGCGGCGGCGGCAGCGGCGAGCCGGAAGAGATGCGGGCGGCAGCCGAGCACCTGCGCCGCTTCCTCGCCCAGCCGCGTGCGGCGGACATGCTGAAGAACCTGGCGAGCAGCAGGGTCACGGGCCACTCGATCGGGTTCGCGGCCGTCGTCTGCGCGGCGAATGCGATGCTGGCGATAGCGTCCGGAGAGTTCGACGCTGCCAGGGAGATCGCCAGAGCGTACGTGAGCGCGGCTGATCGCGCTTATGAAGAAGATGATCTTTGGTGAGATGAGTGAGATCGTCTCCGTCATATTTCTTTTGTCCAGAGATAATGTGGCTATCACACCGCTGCGACGCCGCCGCGGGCGGCCTCGAGAAGGATCTTCGCGGCAGTCACTACGTTCCCGTCGTTCTCGCACATCAGCACCCTGGCTGCGCAGACGTCGGGGTCGTGCGCCGGGGCAATGCCCGCGCAGTGCTCGATCTGCTGGCGGGCATCTATCAACATCCCCAGCGCCTGGTTCACGGCCGACAGCTCCAGCACGATCCTCAGGGCTTCCTCCGGCGGGTTCCTGATCAGGTCCTGGCGGCGAGAGAGCACGCGTCAGAGAGAGAGGCACGAGGTTCGCTGGCAGCTCAACTTCCTCGAGCACGCGGCGCATGTCACGGAGCTCCTGGCGCATCCTCTCGTGATCCGCCGTCGCGGCCTGCGCCTTAGCACTCAGGCTCATCTCTGGCGTGTCCCAAGCGGGCCGCGGCGGCGGCGGCACGCGGTCCGACAGGCCGATGATGACGTCGTGGATGTCGGCGCTCGCGACGCGGCTCTTCAGGGCAGCGTAGCTGGCCGGGCTCTGCGCCGCTGCGCGGATCGCGCGCGCGATGCCGGCGCGATAGACGTGCACCTCGGGCAGCTCGTAGTGACCTATGCTCTTGATCACCATCCGCGCGCCGGTCTCCGCCTGCGCTTCGGTGCGGAACGCGCCGCCGGCGGCGTCCGACGCCACCTGCGCGGCGTACGCGCGCGCCTGCTCGGCGACGGCGCGCGCGCGCCCGGCCACTGCGGCGTCGAGCGCCCTACTCAGGTCGGCAGCGAGCGCTGCCGACCCCTTGCGCGCGCCGACGCTCGCGAGCGCGCCGCGTAGGATGCCCTCCGCGACCTCGGGGGAGGCGGCGGCGCTGGCCTCGGACAGCGCGCGCGCGGTGGCGCAGCGATCCACCTCGTACAGCACGACCTCGCTCGGCGCCTGCAGCGGGACGTCCGCGGGGGGGCGGCGCGCCACCCAGAGCTGGGCGAGCGCCACGCAGCGCTGCGGCAGCGGGGGCACGGCGTCGTACGCGAGCGTCGCCGTGACCACGGGGCGACTCAGGCCGTCGGCCTCGTTGGCGGCGGCCGCCGCGGGCATGTGGACGCTGAGCAGCACGCTCTTCCTCTGCTCGACTGACAGCTCCGGGATGCTGACCACGTGCTCGTCCGGCGCCGACCGGTCGATCTGGAGGCCGGCCTCCCTGGAGGTGTCGAGGCGCGTGAAGGCGGCGATCGCGCGTATCTCCACGCGCAGGTTGCGCGCGCACGTCGTGACCACGGCGCCCATGACGTTGCCGAACGCCTCCGGTATGCCGCCCGCGCCGGCGACGTGCGCGAGCGTCCCGCGCTTGAGCTCGGCGATCCTCCTCAGGAAATTCTCGCTGTAGTCGTTGCCCAGGCCGAAGATGTGCACCCCGTCGCGCTCGTCCAGCGCCGCGGCGATCTCGTCCGGGAGCCTCGCGCGCGGGTGGTTGTCCTGGCCGTCCGTCAGCAGGAGCACCGCGCTGGCGGCGTTGCGCTTATCCGGCGGGCGCGCCGCGAGGACCTCGCGCGCGACCCTCGCGCCGTCGAGCATGTTGGTGTTCCCGGCCGCGCGCAGAGAGCCCGCGACGCGCAGGAGCCTGGCCTGGTTCCTCTTGTCGACGCGCAGCAGCGGCGTCAGCTTGCGCGCCTCGTCCGAGAAGCTCACGAAGCAGACGCGGTCGCGCTCCGACAGCATCTCGGCAGCGGCGCGCAGGGTCGCCGTCACGACCTCCAGCTTGTTCTCGGCTCCCATCGACCCGGAGGTGTCGATGACGAACACGATGTCAGCGCCGGCGCGGGGCGCGTCTCCGCCCGGAGGGTGCGCCGTGACGGCGACGACAGCGTCGAGCTGATACGGCTCGGACGAGATGACGCCGAATCTCCCCGTCATCGTCACCTCGATGCGCGCGCGGGGGGAGGACGACGCGGGCAGGAGAAGGTCGTCGTCCTCGTCTCTCTCCGGCGCCGCGCAAGTGGCGCTGAGTCCGGTGCACTTCATGCAGAACGCGCTCCTTCCTCCCCTGATCGCCTCGTCGACGCACCTCTGGTGGAAGCTGTGGCCGCAGCCCCCAGGAGTCAGCGGAGAGCCAGTGGTCGCCTCCTTCTGGCATATGCCGCAGGTCGCATCCTTGCTGTTCGATGTCATGTCTCTTTTCTCTTGCTTTTTTTCTCGTCGGTGGTGGTGTGATGAAGTGACTCACCCAAATATAGGAAAAAGAAAAAAATCGGGCGTTTTCCGATTTTTTTGGACGATCATTACGTCACGTGCCCGGATGTGCAGTTGCAATTTCCCCGGGACGCCGCCGCCGCACGGAGCTGCTGCTCTGGAGCTCATCTCTCTTTCTCCTGGGGCATTCGCCTCGCCTCTCGAAGCGCTCCACGGCGACAGCCGGGTCGCCGCCGCACTGCTCGATGACGTCCGCGATGACGGCGAGATACTCGCTCTGGCTGCGGCGCTCCTCCCTGCTCGCGTCGTCTGTCGTCGCCGTCGAGCCATAGAATGGGTCGACGCCGATCACCGCCGTCGAGCCGTCCCAGGTCTCGGGGCGGTCGTCTATCGCCAGCGCCCGCGTCCCGGCCCCTGCCCACTCGCCGGGGATCGCCTTCTTCGTGCCGCGCGGGAAGTGACTGCGATCGAGCACCCTGTCCCCGAAGAGGACGGCGTCCGGGTCTAGCGCCCCCAGTATCACGTTGACGTACTCTGGCTCGGCCATCGTGCAGACCGCGAGACTGGCGACGCGGGATATGCGCTTCAGAGCCCTCCTGATGCCAGGCCGCACCTCTATGAGGAGTCCGGAGAACACGAGCACGGTGAAGTGCCGCTGCCGCTGTCCCCTCGGATCTCTCCGCGGGGGCGCGGGGGGCTCGGCCTCCGCGAACAGCGCCTGCAGCTCAGCCTCGCACTCGTATGCTTCCTTGCTGTGCGTTGAATGGACGACCGTCTGATCGAGATCAAACGCCACCAGGAGGTCAGGGGAAGGAGTAGGAGGCGCAGACAGCGGCATGCTGCCGACAGTGTGCCACGCTTTTAATTATTTTATTTTTTTTCCCCATTTTTAGACGGAGGACGCGGCGGGCCAGTCGTGACCCGGCGGGTCAGTCGGCATGCGGCTCATGCTCTCTTCTTCTTCTTCTTGTCGCTGTCGTCTCTGTTCGTCGTCTTCTTCTGCCTCTTCTTGGGAGGCTCCTCGTCCCGCTGTTCCTCCTTCTCCGTCTCCGTCTTCTTCTTCTTCTTCTTCTCTCTCGCGACGAGCTTCTTGCGCTCTTCGTGCCTCTTCAGCTCGTCGAACACGGCCTGGACGCTCGAGGACGCGTCGTCGCTCTTCTTCCTTGACGCGGCGACGACCGACCTCGCCGCGACGTCGTCGCTCGCGATGATGCCGCCCTGTAGCAGCCGCGCCAGATCGGGGTCTGTCCTCATGCCGCCCACCACGTGCCTGGGCTCGAGGCACCGCTTCTTCTCGACCTTGGCCAGAGGCATGGCGCTGTTGTAGATCTCTCTCGCGACATCCTCCAGGACGGCGGCCATCGCGACGCCGCTCTCGTTGCTCACCCTGAGCCCGGGGCACGCGATCCTCATGTTCTTCGCGGTGCGGCCCACGGGCATCGTGATCCCGGCCCTCGCAGACTGGTTCACCGCCACTCCCCTGCTCCTCTTCTCGGTCTCCTCCTCCGAGTCTCGGTCGATGTCTGGCTCTGGCTCAGGGGGCGCGTGCTCATCGTCGCGCGGGGATGGCGCCGTCGCATGAGCTTGGTCATCGTCTGGCGCTGCCGGGGCGGGTGCCGACAGCTCCTCCTCCTTCTTCTGCTCCTGATCTGGCGCAGGAGGCGTCGGTTCCTCTTCCTTCTGCTCCTGATCTGGCGCAGGAGGCGTCGGTTCCTCCTTCTTCTGCTCCTGATCTGGCGCTGGAGGCGTCGGCTCCTCCTTCTTCTGCTCCTGATCTGGCGCTGGAGGCGTCGGCTCCCCCTCCTTCTGATGCTCGTCCTTCTCTGCCGCGGCGGGAGCCGGCAGTTCCTCCTTCTTCTGCTCCTGATCTGGCGCGGGAGCGGCCGCGTGCTCCTGCTGTGGCGCTGCAACCGCTGCGGTGGCGTCGACGGGCGTATGCTCTGTCATGTTTCTCTCTGGCTGAAGGCGTCCCGCTGCCTTAATGACGTCTGGAGAGAGCGACGAGTGGCGCGATAATAACAATAATGATAATAATAATTTGTCGTTTAAATATATGTCAGAATAATTTCCCCAAGTCGCGCGCGAGAATTCGTCAGCCGCGCGGTACAAAACAGGAGACAGGACAACAGCGTGCGCGCCGCCGCAAGCGTCATGCCGAAGCAGGAGCAGTCGTCCGAGGACAGCGCGAAACCCACGGCGCCCAGGAAGAAGAAGAACAAGAAGAGCGGCTCCGATGGCTACAGGACGGACCTGCGCGCCGTCCTCAAGAAAATGAATCCTGACGTCGGCGCGTCGGAGGAGGCGATCGCCGTCGTCGACGGCGTCGTGCGAGACGTGTTCGCAGCGCTCACGAGGCGCGCCGCGCGCCTGTGCGCCGAGAAGGACAAGAAGACGCTCGGCGAGGCCGAGGTGCTGATCGCGGTGGAGCAGTGCCTGGGCGAGCGCCTCGGCCTCGGCGCCATATGTGCGGCGGATGTAGCCGTCGGCGAGTATGATAAGAGCTTTAACGAGTACTGATTGATCACAAGCGATTGTGAGAGATGATAGACAGATCGTGACATGCTCCGCCAGCATCATGGTGAGGGTGACCGCACGCCGGCGGCTGTCGCCGTGTTCCTGAACGCGATCATAGAGCGCCACAGCATCAGGCCCGCCGTCCCGACGCCGTTCGACGGCCACTCGAGGATCGCGCTCGACGCGTACGTCGCCAGGCTGGCGAAGTACGCGGAGTCCCCGGAGACCATCTCTCCGGGCATCTTCCCCGCGGCGCTCTGCTACGTCGAGCGGTTCCTCGGCATGAACCCCGGAGTGCCGCTGACCCGCCGCAACGTGCACCGGCTGCTGCTCGCGTGCGTCGTCGTCGCGATAAAGTTCTTCGAGGACCGCTTCTACAAGCTCGAGTTCTACGCCAGGGTCGGAGGAGTGAAGAAGGGCGAGATGACGGCGCTCCAGAACGCGATCCTGAGCATGATCGACTTCCGCCTGGACATCGCGCCGGAGGAGTACGCGCGATACGAGGCGCAGCTGAGATAGCGCCACGCGCTCGCGGCCGTCGCTACAAAAAAGCGTCGCAGCGCCGCGCCATCGCCGACGGACGGCGATGTGCTACTACTACCACGGGCACGGGAACGTGTGGATCGGCAGCGCCGAGGGCGCCGCCGCGGTTGCGCGCGGCGAGACGCCAGCGTCCGGGTCCTTCGTCGCCGTCTTCAACGCGTCCGGGTCGGAGGCCGCGGGGATCACGCTCGAGCCGCAGGTCAGGGCGCGCGGCCTGCTCTACGACACGCTCCTCGACTCGTGGAGCGGCATGACGCTGGGCGACTGCGCCGAGAGGGCGGCGCCGGAGGATGTCGCGCAGGCGATGGCAGATGCCGACGACGTCTACAGGACGCCGCACTCGACGCAGACGTGCACCGACGTCGCGTTCGCCTTCTTCATGCACGAGGCCAGCAGGAAGATCGCCGCGCTCGCCGACGGCGCGGAGCGCCGCGGGGGCGCCGCGCTAGTGTACTGCGCGCGGGGCCACAACAGGTCGGCGGCGTCGGTCGTGGCGTACGCGGCGCTGTCCGCCGGCGAGCCGGTCGCCGAGGTCGTCGGCCGCGTCCGCGCTGCGGCGCGCGAGTACGGATGCGCGGAGGCGCTGACGAACGAGCGCTTCGTCGCGCTGCTCGCGGGGCTGCGGCGCGGCTCCGCGGCGGCCGCGGCGGCCCGCGTGGCGTACCGGCAGGAGCACGCGGACATCATGTGTCTCACGAGGGCCGCGATGATCAAGAGATCAAAAAAATAAAAAAACGTTTTTAAATTTCTTTAATTTTCAGACGCACGGATCGCCGATGGTCTGCAGGGGGGGATGGACGTCTTCAGCGTGGCGACCGTGCTAGTGTCTGCGATCAAGATCGCGGTAGGCGACATGTGCTCGCTCGTCGAGGCGCTGTACCCTCGCCTGTTCGTGCCGATATCGAGATGGAGGTTCTGCGTCGTCGACGACTGCCCCGCGCCAGCAGGATCCGCGATGCCGGCGCCTTCCGAGAGGCGGACCGACGAGACGGCGGCGATCGCCGCGATGCGCGTCGAGATAATCGCCGCCAGCCTGAACTGCATGAAGCTGCTCGGACATCTCCAGCAGCGCTTTCACCGGCCCGCTCTCGAGTGCCGGTTCAGCGAGTTCGCGTACGCGATGATGCCTCGCGCCTGCGCGGCGGGATCGCTGCGGGGCGCGCAGTGGATCGCCGAGCATTACAGACCTGGCAGCAGCAGCACGACATGGTGGGGTGTCGGGAGCGCGTACGACTCCTTCTGCTCGGAATTTCGCAGGCCGGCGTGGGAGTGGCTGCTCTCGATAGACTCGTACCGCATCCCTGCCGGGTTCTGGATAAGTACAGCGCGAGAGGCCTGCCTGCGCGGTGACGAGGCGATCTTCAGAGCGATGACGTCCAGAGACGGATGCGCCGAGCTCGGGAGAGTGGTCGCGAGAAGCTGCTCCTGCGTCGGTCTCGGTCTCGGCGATGATACCATCTACCGCCACGCGCACGCGCACCATTTCTATGTCGAACTGCTGATCTGCGCGTGCGCCGGACGCTCCGCCGCGATCGTTGACGTGCTGTGTGCCAGCTTCGGGATGTTCAGCCCGCGCGCGGCGCCGGGGTCCCCGGCCGGGCGAGCCGAGCAGCTCGAGGCGATCTCGCGCATGTGTCTGTGCGATCTCCCGGGTGCGGCGGCCGGCGCGGCGTGGGCGGTCGAGCACTGGCAGATCGGACGCGGGGACAAGGCGGAGATGCTGGCGCGCCTGCGGCAGTGGATGATAGAGTGTAAGATCGACGGCAGCGTCGACCCGGGCGCGTATGGCGCGGTCGCTCGCGCCGTCGGACTGTCGCAAGAGGACGCTCTCGTGCTGCTCGCCAGCGGCGACTGTCGCGACGCCCGCACCATCGGCATCAGGATGTGGCTGAACACGACGCTCTTTCCTCAGAACAGGAGGAAGCTGTCCTGAGCGTTCTCATTTTTAATGCATATCGAGTCGCGCCCGACTGAAGGATGATCATGGAGCGGCGGCGGCGCCGGAGCTCGCGATTGTGATGTTGATAATAACAATTCAGACCCCATCGTGGATCTTCTTATACTGCGCGAGCAGCCCGGAGAACGCCCTGGTCAGCTCGGCGTGCATCGCCGCCTTCTCCTCGAGCTTCCACTCCGCGGGCTTCTTGTGCGTGAACGTCGTCAGGTCGGCGCTCGCGTTCTCGAAGAACGCGACGGGGAGCGTGTAGCGCTCCACCGTGTCGCCACACTTGATCCTGACCGCGTCGGGGATGCCAGACGTCGCGATCAGGTGCTGGATGTCGTCGCACCCGTACGCGTTCCACATCACGTGGTCCGGCACGCGGTGCAGCAGCGAGGTCATCAGCTGCACGGCCGATGGCTTGTCCTGCGCGCCCTCCTCCATGCCCCTTGCCTCGTTCCTGGCGCGGGATATCTGCGGCGTCACGTGCACGTACAGAACCGCGGCGTCCTTGAGCGTCTCGGACGAGAACTCCCCGTAGGAGTACTCGTAGCCGTTGCCCTCGGTCGGCGGGAACTTGGCGCCGTGCGGGCATCCGCGAGAGAACTCGATGACGACCGTCTTGCCCTCGAGCGACCCTGGAATGTTCTTCCTCTTTTCATTCAGGATATCCTGGCACTCTATTTCCAGCGCATCCTTCAGCGGACGAAGGACCTTCGCAGGCAGGTCGTGGATAAACTCAGATATCCCGACCATCTCGCGCGCGCGGTCGATGCGGTCGAACATCCAGGAGGCTGCGATCCCGGAGCTGGCGAAGTTGACAAACGAGATAGCCCCAGCTTCCGCCTCCTCGTGCCGAGCAAAGCTGCGCATGTCCTCGTAGTCTTCCTCGACAAGCTTTATGAGCGTGCCCCACTCGCGCGCCGAGATGAAGCCGCGGTCGGGCAGCTCGAAGAAGATGCCGCGGTGGCCGAGCAGCGCGAGCTCCTCGTCGATGCGCCTCATCATGTGGACGTACACGTAGTCGTCCAGCTGCACGATGTCGCCGATGGAAAAGTCTCTCCTGCATGTCTCCGGTACCAGGTAGCTGAGGTATGTGCGTATCTCGGACTTGCCTCCCGCGGGGAGCGCGTTCAGGAAGATGGTCTTGATCATGCTCTCCTGTCCTGCGCCCGAGTCAAGTGCAGCCCAGCGGTAAAATAGAAAAAAAATTATAATATTATTAAACGCCGTTTCGTTCATATTTTGTCGACCAGAAATAAATTTATAAACCCGCACAAAAAATCAGGGCTTCCGGTCCCACGTCGCCGCGGAGATATCATGAGAACCGACGTGGTTGTTGTTGTGATACCTGCTCTCGCTTGCCTGCTCTCGCTGGCGCTCGCAGTCTCCGAGGAATGCCGCGTCACGCCCGGAGGCGGCTCGGTAGACGTGCTGATCTTCGACGGCGGCTCGGCAGCTGTCATGAAGCTCTCTGACGCCTCAGAGACGTGCGCGCGGCCGCAGAGCGGAGTCATCACCGAGTTCGAGGCCAGACAGGAGGTCTTTGTAGTCCCGCAGACGGAGGACATGTCAGCGGCCGATTTTGCAGTGGACAAGCTCTGCCAGATACGCGCGATGATGGAGGTCAGCGAGAGCGGCCAGTACATGTTCTGGGATCCGCCGTCGCGGTTCATCGTGATAGGCGGCGCGACGTGCGGGCATTACAACGACACGAGCGATGAGCTGGCATGGTACTGCCCGGAACTGGGCATATGTCACCACATAGCGCCGGGGTCAGCGCCTGGAGACTACACGACCAGGCAGTGCACGAACTCAGCCGAGTTCTTCGTCATGTACTTCGACTCTTACGCAGCGGCGCAAGCGAATATTCATATGATGGAGCGGACGATGACGATGAAGTCCGCGCTCGCCGCGCTCGCCGCGCTCCCCGTGCAGCCGGGCAACGACAACATATCCAAGGCAGCAGCAGTGCTGGTGGCACTCGCCGGCACTGCCGTCGCCGTGATCCTGTGGATCATGTGCTGGAACCGCTGGCCCGATCGCTGAAGAGCATCACAAATCACGGCGTGAGAGAGCCGCCGAGTCTTGGAACAAAAAAATGTCGATTCATTCTTCTTCTTAACGCAGTCCATCGCCGCTAGAGCATACATCTCGGATAGTGCGCGCGGCCGTCCGCATCATAGGTTATGAACATCTCGGCGTCCAGAGGCTTTCCCTCCAGCACCGGCTTGACGAAGCGCTCCACGACGTCTTGGTGCGTGAACAGCATCCCGCGGAGGCGCAGGTCTGGTCTCGCCCAGGCGATGAACAGGGCCGGGTTAGAGCTGCTCCTCGCGCTTATGGCGGCAGGAAAGACGAACATGCGGCTCAAGCGCTGCGCGCGGTTCGAGCACACCTCGTTTTTCGCCACATAGTCCATCGGTACCAGAGCATCTATCTGTAAGTACGCGCGCAGAGCCGCCGCGGGATCGAACGCCCCGCCACGGCGAGATCGATCATTCGCGCGGTCGATCAGCAACTGGTCGATGCAGTTCAGGAGAACGAGGATCGGGCCTTCCGTCTTGTCGAGCAGGGCGAGCAAGATACCGCTTGTCAGCGAGACCGTTTCTCTGGTCGCTTGCGTGCATACGATGGCGCAGACTGCGCCGCTCGCGCCGTCTCCCGCGAGGTCGGCGCTGAATTCCTCGTAGCCAGTGTATGTGTCATCTCTCGTCGGCATCCGCGTCACAGAGCAGGGCGGAGCGGGAGCAAGCCTCTTCGGTGGCACAAACGGCGCAGAGACCGGCGTCGTCGCTCTGTCCGCGTACCCGTTCGTCAGCTGGTTGAACAGCGTCATTTTCCCGCTCTGGCCGGTTCCTGTGATCAGCACGCGGGGAGGGGATGCGGTGCGCTCGCTCATCGTTCGAGAGATTGCTATCGACCTGACTGTTGCAGACGATTTACCACAAATAAAAAAATAAATTGATCATTTATGAATTATTTGTCAACTCAAACCACACACAACCTGCATGGACGACATCCCGATACCAGAAGATCCGAGCCTCGTCGGGAGGCTCCCATGCCGCGGCTTGTTCTTCTTCGTGAACTCGACCGCCGAGGAGATTGTTACAGGTGATCAGCTCGAGTGGGCGGAGCCAGATCCCGGGGCCGAAGCTGGTGTAGAGCTCGCGCGGGAGCGCGTGCTTGACCCTGCGTCGGGGAGGATGATTTCGGTGCTGAAGCGCAAGCTCCGCAGGATCCGAGGCATCACTGTTCTGCCACCCGAATGGGCTGGCGTGTGCGCCTTCGACGCATTGCCTGGCGAGCTGGGAGGTGCCGTGCTGTCTTAGTTGTCGATTGGCCGGACGCTGAATTCTGTTGCTGCCATCGTAAAACATGATATGAAAATTTGATACATCACGACTTTCTGAGTCGCTCCAGCTCGGCCCTCACGGCTTCGTCTCCGCCGCCGCCCTCCGCGGATGCGTCCAGCAGCGCGAGCCCCAGGTCCAGCAGGGCGTCGCGCGTGGGCTTGTCGATCCGGTACAGGCCCCGCAGCTGCTGCCTGACGCGGGTCTCCTGCCCGGGGAACAGCTGCGGCGTCGCGGACGGCGGGAACCACATGCAGCACGCGGCGACCGCCGCGCTAGCCGCCGCCGGTCGGCTGAGCCTGCCCCTGACGACGGTCGCGCGGCATAGGCCCGCTAGCGACCGCGCCAGGTCGCGCGCGGCCGCGAGCGCCCCGGTCGCCGCCGCCGACTCCGCGTCGTCGGTGGCCGCCGTCGTCCGGCGGCGCTGGTGATAGACGTGCATCGCCGCCTCGCACGCGACCCCGGCCGCGGCCGCCGAGTCCGTCACCGCGTCGAGCGCCAGCCTCCGCGCGACGTCTGGCCAGTCGCCGCCCAGCGACGCCGCGTCGCTCGCGTAGACCTCGAGGTCGATCGCCGCCTTCGAGATCCCGGCGCAGTTGCGCCGCGCCATCGCCGCCGCCGCTGATCTCGCCCTGAGCCGCGCGGCGGCGGCGAGGATCACGCACGCGCAGAGAGTCGCCCTCTGCGTCGATGACTCTGGTGCCTCGGCGAGGCAGCGCGCGATGACGCCGAACGCGCGCTCGGCAGTGGCCGAGAGGAGCGGGAGCGCGCCTGCGGCCAGGCAGGCGCACAGCGCGGCTGCGGAGTCCGCGGACAGCCTCCTGCTCGCGACGAGGGCCTCCGAGCATCGCAAGAAGTGCGCCGCCTCGGCCTCCGACGCGAACGGCGCCGCCGCGTCGACCTCGACCGCCGCGGCCGGGTCGACGCGCGACGCGGCGCGGCACAGGCCGGCGACGAGGGCGGCGCGGGCGGCGGCCCTCTGCGCGGGCGCGTCGCTGTGATACGCGCGCGACGCGCTGACGGCGCCGACGATGTTGGCGACGTCCTCGGCCGTGACGGCGCCGTCGGCCGCGCGGCACGTCGCCATCAGAGCGGTCGCGGCCACGACGCACGGGCCGTGAGCGGGAGAGCCCCGCGCGCCGGAGCACGAGGGGAACGCGCAGCCCAGCTGGCTCGCCGCGGCGGCGAAGTCGATGAGGAACTCGGGCGGCGGCGCCCGCGGCGCGCGGCGCTGCGCGCGCGGCACGAACGCGTCCGCCATCCGCTGCGCCGCCAGCGCGCGGCGATCCAGCGCGGCGGCGGCCTTGTCGGCGGCGCTCCCGGCGCCCCCGCCGCCGGCCTCGACGTCCACGACGATCTTGATGCCGGCGTCGCCGACGCGGGGCGGGGGCGGCGCCTCCGCCACCGCCCTCACCGCCGACCAGATCGCGCCGATGATGCTGTCTCTGTCTTCTTCTCCCTCGGCGGCGGGCAGCGCATCCCGCGCGGTCGCGCCCATGCGCCGCGCCAGCTCGCGCTCCGCTTCCCTGTCGACGCCGATGGCTCTCGCCGCGCCCGACCAGCCGCACGCGCCGAGGACCCAGGCCCACGCCGGGCCCACGTCGCCGCCCGTCAGCATGGCCATCGCGCCGTCCGGCCCCGCTGACGCCGCGCCCGCGTGCAGAGCCTCCAGCAGCCTCTGCGAGCCCGCCAGTCCCTCGAGCCACGACGCCGTCGCATCGTCGGCGTCAGCTCCGGAGCCGAGGAGCGCCGCCGCGAACTTCTTTGCCGCCGCGTCGCCGAGCTTGGGCTTTGCCGCCCTGGCGCATGCCAGCGCCGCCTCGATCGGCTCGTTCCGGCGGACGACGCCTCGGCCGTCCCACTGCCACGCGACGGCGTCGTCGCCGTCGTCGTCGTCTGATTCCTCTTCTTCTTCGTCGTCGTCGCTCTTCTTCTTCCTCAGCGGCTGGATCTGTCCGTCCATCGAGACGACGGCGGCCCAGAGCGCGCAGTCGATAGCCAGCGCTGCTGCGACGGAGTCTGCGGCGATTCCTTTCCCCCAGACGAGCGCGGTCTCCTCGTCAGAGCCGGACGCGAGCAGCGTCCACAGCGCCGGCGGCGCGCGCGACGAGCACGCCGGCACGAACGCTGCCCACGACGGCCAGCGGCGCCCGAGGCGGCACACGCAGCTGACTCCCGAGCCGCAGTCGCCGACCGCCAGCAGTCGCCTCCTGAGCTCCTGGTCGCAGTTCGCGCAATGCTCCGATGCCATCTTCGCCGTCTCCGCCCAGGCTGCGGCCTCCTCGTCCTCATCTCGCTCCTTGGCCGGCGATCGCGATGCGGCGATCCCGGACGCCGCGGCCCGCGCCAGCTCCCCGACGCCGAGACACAGGTCTCGCAGCCGCGCCCCCATCCACTTGTCGCACCAGCACCCGCTGCGCACGCGGTCGGCGAGGTCCGCCGTCGCCTCCATGCCCCGCGCAGCCATCGCGGCGCCGAGGGCGGCGGCGCGGGCTCCTCCTCCTCCCGGCCCTCCGAGCGCCTCGATCGCCATGCCGACCGACCTGCGGACCACGGAGTGAACCAGGCACAGCCACTTCCACTGAGCCTCCCCCTCGCCTCCCCCGGCCAGCACCCGCCCGCCGCGACTGCGGCTCATCTCCGCCGGGTCGGGCGCCCTGCGTCTGAACGGACGCGGCGCGGGGCGCGCGGCCCCTCCGCCATCTTCCCCCGCCTCGTCGTCGCCGTCGTCGCCGTTGTCGTCGACCGCCACGCTCCGCGTGAAATCCGCGGTGTCGCCGCCGAACGCTCCCCAGCAGTGCCTCTCCGCCGCAGCCCATCCCAGCGCCACGCAGGCCGCCGCCGCTCGCGCCGATCCCGGCGACATCGCGGAGCACGCGGAGGCAGCGGACAGCGCCGTCAGCACGAGCGCGGTGGGCTCGCAGCCGCAGACCGCGCACGCGAGCCAGAAGAAGTCCGCCGCCAGCCGCCGCGCCGCCGCGCCGCCGGGCGCCCCCGGCGAGAGGCCGTCGACCGTGCCGACGAACGCCGCCACCCGCGCGCGCTGGCAGTCCTCCTCGCGCGCGCAGCGCGGCGTCCACGAGCCGTCGGAGTAGCGAGTCCTCGAGGCGGCCATGCCGCGCGCGACCTCGCGGACGAGGTCGAAGCTGACGCCGCGGAGCTCGGCGACGCGGTCGGACAGCGTCGCAGCGAGCGCGTCCGCCGCCTGTCCCGCCGGCAGGCACCGCAGCAGCGTCGCGCCGAGCAGGACCGTCGACGCGTCGGCGGGCGCGCCGGCGACGGCCGCGGCCGCGTCGCCCGCGAGCGCGTCCGCCGCGGGCTGCGCCCCTGACCGCGGGAGCCACGCCTCGGCGATGAACCTGCGGGCGTCGGCGCCGTCGGCGCCGCGATCCTCGCACGCCGACCTTATCGCCGACAGCACGTCACGCATGCCCACGCTCTCCGCCGCGCGCGAGCTCCCGAGCGCTCTCTCCGCCTGGCGCAGCGAGAGCGCGAAGTACAGTCCGGCCGTCGGAGGGATGATGACGGCTTCTGACATTCTCTCTTTTCTGGTGATAGGTCTGGCTCGAGCTCACGACGCAGAGACATGAATGACAACATAGATTTTTGCACTCGCGACACACTGAACTGCCGCGCAGGCGGAGGCGGAGGCTGCGCCAAGATATATAGCTACGGCACTCACACTTTGCCGTACAGGGCCAGACTGCAGTCTGTATCATGCGCGTACCGCTTCAGCTTCGGTATCAGCTTCCGCGCGGCCAGGTCGATCTTGCTCCACGCTTCCATCGGGTGCCGACCTTCTTGCGCATTGAAGACGTCCACGAGATTTTTGATTATCTTGGCGTCGTACTCTTCCAGCGATGCCCCACCAAGGAGACCGCGCAGGTCCAGCACCTTGATGGCGAAGTTTCCGACCCGTTCCAGCTGTTTGATGGGCATGACTTTGTAGATTATCCCAAATGCTTGAAGAAGAACAGGGTTCCGCTTCAAGCTTTCAAGCACATCCGACAGTTCGACATCCGTCTCCGGAATGTTTCCTGAAGCGTCCATAGATTTTATCGCGTCTATCGCGGTGAACCACTCGCCCGGCTTGGAGGATGCTGTGAGCACGGGGTCTCCGTCCATCACAATCTGCCAGTCCTGGGCGACGTCGAGCACGTCCCGGTTGTACAGCCGGATCGATTGCTCGAGCGCTTCATCTGCGATAATCTTCTGGTCCGCCAACGTCACTCCTCTTGCGTCTTGGGCATCAAGGTCGTCCACGAGGCTAGGAAGATTCTTTTCCTTCTGGCCAACGAGACGCACTCTCTGGCTCTCGAGTCTGGCGATCACCGAGTCGATCTTGGTGAGCAGCGCTAGATATCGACGGAGGTGCTCAGGTCCATGGAACGCGTCTGATACTCGGTCGCCATTCGCCTTGCTCTTCGCGTCTTCGAGCCACTCCTTGGCTGACGTAATCCAGCCATTCGTCCCAGTCTCCGCTTCCACGCGTGGTGTTATCTGCTGGATGAGACCTTTGCCTGGCGTCTCGTGACGGTGGTGAGTTATGCCGGGCCTGTCAAGCTTCTCGAGAGGCGGCGGCGGCGTCGGCGCGTCATCTCCCCAAGTCGTATCAGGTTGCTCCAGCTCCCTCTCCGCCGCGGGGGGTTCCGCTGGTTCCTTCTTCTTCTCCGGTTTCGGAGGCTCCTCTTTCTTCTTGGGTTTCGGAGGCTCCTCTTTCTTCTTGGGTTTCGCCGGTTCTTCTCTCTTCTCCTCCGGTGGCGGCGGCAACCTTCCCTCGGCCGCCCTGCGGCACGCCAGCGCCTGCTCCCTCAGCCTCGCGACGGCGTCGGACTGGATGCCCATGTCGCAGTCGGCCACCAGCCGCGGCGGATCTTTCGCGTAGAATTGCCACTGCCCGTCCGAGAACTGCGCGGCGCCGTACATGAGGTTGACCACGTACTCCTCCTCGGCGCTGAGAGCGGCCGTGTTCCTCGTGAGGCTGCAGGGCTCCCACGCAGTCGGCCGGGGCCCGATGTCCGGGCCCGGGCCGTCCTCCGAGTGCACCCCGACCCAGCAGCCGTTCCTGTTGCTGTCCCCGGGCAGCACCGGCCTGCCGCAGCAGTTGTGGACGAGGGCGCCTCTGCAGAAGCTCGTGCCGTGCACCAGAAGCGGGCAGAGCATGTTCCTGTCTATGGCGTCCGGACGCTGCGGCCACGCATCTCCGGGAGCGCCGACGCATGCCGGGACGCGCATCCTCTCCAGTGTCGCGGCGCATGCCTCGGTGGTGTGCCAGCGGCACGCGCCGTGCGCGTTCTCCGCCTCGCTGTACTGGGACCCGCAGCGCGCACAGGTCCTGTCCCGCGCGGCGGCTGCGGCCTCGGCAGCGCGCCTGGCATCCTCCTGCCTCTGTCTCTCGGCATCGGCCTGGAGCTCCGCGAGCACTCTGGGGAGCTCCCTGGCCAGGACCTCGCGCAGGAGCTCGTCACGCCGCGTGGCCTCGCGGAGCCGCTGCTGCTCCTCCTGCCAGTGCTCGCGCGCCTCCTCCCTGGTCTGCTCCTCCCTCGCGGCCATCGACGCTGACTCTGCTATCTTCCTCCTCTCCTCCGCGGCGGCCGCGGCGCTGGCCTGCTCCGCGACGTCGAGCTTGTTGATGACCACGCCCGCGAATGTCTCTGGTCGCTCCGGCCTCACGCGGCGCATGAGTCGGCTCACGACGTCTCTCTCCGACGCAGACACTGGCATGTCGCGGAGAGCCCTCGCGATCGCGCTGGCGTCCTCTTCCTCCCCTTCTATCTTGATCATCACCCTGGGCTGTTCTTCCATCGAGCGGCGCTGCTGGTGCGGACGCTCTGTCAGCTGCGCGCATTTCTGCCCCAGCGGACTTGTTGCGTGCACAATAATATTGATTGCACTTCATGATTCTTGTGAATGCCGTGATCTGCGTCACTTGCGCCTCTTCCTCCTCTTCTTCGGCGGCTGCTGCTTCTCGTCTGCGTAGTCATCGCCTCCCGCGCCAAGCTTCTTCTTGCGGATCCCGTCCGCGATCGCGGCGAACGCCCTGAGGATCTGGTCGTTGATCACCATGCGGCGGTGAGCGACCTGGAGGAACTCCTCCTCCTTCCCGCTGAGATCAGTGGGATGGACGTAGTCGTCGACGCGGACTCCGAGCGCCGCCGCGGCCCACCTCTGCAGGATGCGGAAGTAATGCGGCACGTCTCTCTCCTCGAGTAAGCAGATGTAGCGCATCGGGTCGCCGGCGTCGGAGTGCTCGCAGCTCGCCTTCAGGTTCGCGGCGCATATCGTCAGGGCGGCGCAGCGGCGAGGCTCCGGCGCGAACGACGGCACCAGGTCGCGCACGAACAGCATCGTCCTGTCGTCCGCCTGGTCAGAGCCGAACGACGGCACGCGCGGCGGAGAGTCGCTGTCGAGGAAGCTGTCCGTCTGCAGCAGGCCCTCGACGTAGCGCGCGCAGACGGTCCTCGAGATCGGGTTGCGCTTCTCGTCTGCCCCCGGCATCTTGCAGTCGCACAGATAGGACCCTTCTTCGAACATGTAGCCCTTGATAGAGCCAATGCCGACGCCAGCGTAGTATCTGGTGAGGTTACCCATGAACCGGAGCAGGGATAGATAGGCGTCTTCGCCGTAGATCTCCGCTCCCTCGCGGCACATCTCCCGCACGACCGGGCGCTGCCTGTGCCACGGCTTCTCAGGGGGATTACCAAAGTAGTCAAAGTACTCCAGGACGTCGTGATCGGGCATCGAGCCCAGGTCTCTGGAAAACAGCGCGCGTATGTCTTCTGGGATGGGAGTCCCCGCCATGAGAGGAGATGGCGCGCGACTGCTAGTTAATAAAATAAATAAATAAATATTATTTTCCCCACAGGCCGCCGGGAAAAAAATAAAATAAATTTATTCTGCCAGAGAGACGTGTCATGTCAGTCTCCTCCTTGGAGCTCGTCGTTGCCGCAGACACCGGCGACCTGGCCGCCGTCCAGGCGCTGCTCGCGCGCGGGATCGACCCGAACGCGCGCGCGCCGTGGTGCCAGCAGCTGAACTGCGGAGTGACCGCCCTGCACTGCGCGGCGAGGTCCGGCCACGTCCAGATCGTCGAGGCTCTGCTCGCCGCATCAGCGCGCGTCGACGAGGCGGACGTGGAGGGCTGGACCGCGCTCCACTACGCCGCTCACGCCGACGTCCCCGGCGCGGTGAGGGCCCTCCTCGACCACGGGGCGGACCCGACAAAGACCGAGAGGCGATGGCGCATCACAGCGCGTGACATCGCGAGGCGCCGCCGGTTCGGCGACATCGTCGCGATGCTGCCGCCCGTCGAACACCTGAAGAGAGACGAGAAGAGTGGAGCCGGAGGCGCGCTGCGTCCGCTCTTCCTGAACCGGTATCTGTTCGCCGAAGAAGGCGTCGCGCAGGCGGTCGCGAGTTACATCGCCGATCACGACAGGAGCGCCGCGCACGAGACCCTCAAGATCAGCGGCGCCAGGGACACCCTCGCGAACAAGTCGATCTGGATGATCTTCTCGCACGACCGGGACGACCATCGCGTCAGCGCGGACGAGGCGCGGGCGTGCGGCGTGCTGATGCGCGACTCGGCGCTGTCGCCAGACGCCTTCATGGTCGTCGAGCGCGAGCGCCGCTGGCAGGACATCAAGGACGCGCTCGTTGAGGTGAGCCCCGAGCGCCACCCCGCGGTCGGCGATTACGTCTGCGCGACCAAGTACGGCGACGCCGACCCCGGCGACCGCTGGGGCGTGGGACTGGTCAGCGCCGTCTCAGACGATCGCGTCCTCTTCGAGGAGACCGGCGCGCTGACGTACCGCTGCTTCGCCAGGGTGACGCGCGATGAGGGCGAGATGCTGCTGCGCACGATCCCAGACGACGGCCCCGAGCATCCCAGGAAGATACGCAGGGTGGTCAAGAGCTGAAGCGACTGACGTATTAACAGAAAATCGCATTAATAATAAAATAAATAAACAGAAAGAGATCCCAGCGATGTCCACCTCCAAGCTGCAGCTGTGGTGCGACGGCTCCTGTCCGTCGAACGGGATCGCCGGGGCGGCCGCGAGAGCCGGCGCGGGCGTCTTCTGCGCCCCCGGATCCGACCTGAACATATCCGAGCGCCTGCCCGCGGAGTTCGGGGCGCCCACCAACCAGAAGGCGGAGCTCTACGCCGCGATCCGCGCCGTGCAGGTCGGGCGCGGGCGCGTCGCCGCCGCCGAGGGCGGCGGGCGCGGTACGACGCTGTCCATCGCAGTGGACAGCGAGTACGTGTGAAAGGGGATCACGAGCTGGATATCCAGGTGGAAGGCCGGCGGCTGGGTGACCGCCGGCCCCGGGGGCAGGGGCAGGAAGCCCGTCGCGAACCAGGCCCTGTGGAAGATGCTGGACGCGGAGGTGCAGAGGTGCCGCGACGCCGGCGTCGCTGTGGAGTGGACGCGCGCGGCCGGCCACGCCGGGGACGCGGGCAACGAGGCCGCCGACAGGCTAGCGCGCGCGGCTGCCGAGGGAGCGACATCGCCCGACGGCGCGAGCCAGGAGCCGCCGCGCAAGAAACGCAAGAGAGCCCGAGAGACTAAATGATCGTCTCGCGACCGCGCGCGATGCCAGAGAGAGTGTGAACACGGCGGCGTTTTTTTTCAGATCAGCCCTTCTGGCAACGCGCGGCGCTCTGTCACAAATCATTTTTCCACTACTGCTGCGCCGCCGGCGGGAGCAGCTTCTTCACCTCGGCCGCCCAGGCGGCGATGCTGGCGGGCGGCTCGGCGCTCCTGATCGCCTCGATCAGCTGCTTGGTGTCCTCCGTCGGCAGCGGGTCGAACTTGGTGGCGTCGGCGTTCCTCCTGATGTCGCAGATCGCGCGGAACGCCCTCTTGGTGCACTGGTCGTCTGCCGCCTCGTTCAGGGCCGCGATCTCGAGCCACGTCTTGCACCACACGTCTCTGAACTCGCCCCGCATCATGGCGAAGTTGACCGCGTCGAGGACGGAGGTGAACCACCAGACGTTGCAGATCCTGCACCAGCCGCTGCCGCTGTTGCCGAAGAAGGCCTTGGCGATGTCCATCAGCAGCAGGCCGTCCCTCCTGGGCGAGGAGAAGCACTCGGTCAGGATCTCCCTTCCCGCGAGGCGCAGCCTGTTCATCACCGCGTCGACGACGTCGCCCGTGCGCGCGTGATCCATGCAGAGCTTCGCTATCGCGAGCCCGTACTCCGCCTGGCTCTCGAGCGACCTCTTGCTGACGGAGTCCCTCCTGATGGGCCTGAGAGCGAAGACCCTGCCGCGCGCCGGGTAGAACTCCTCGTTGTACTTCTTGTTGAACGCGGCCTCGATCGCGGCCGCCATGAGGCTGGCTCCCTCGGGAGTCCCCTGGTCGATCTTGGCCACCTCCGTCCAGATGCTCAGCGTCAGCGGTGCTACTGCTACTGTTGTCATGGAGAAAGAGAGATAGAGAGGTTGACTGTCTTGATGTGATGACTGATGACTGGCTGTGCTGCCGGTGACATAAATAGACTCCGGCTTGAAAAAAAAGATAAATAAAATAAATAATAAATATTGACAAATATTGACAAGTTGACGAATCGGTCGGTCACTCATGCGCAGACTCATCACCTGGTGATGGCAGAAGCAGGAGGAGGAGGTGATCTTGATCTCCGGCGCCCGCGCTTCTCGGACGTCGGGGCGCTCCTGCGGTGGTGGTTCGCCATCCGAGAGCGGCCGCGTCCCCTGCTGTGCTTCGCCGAGTCCGCCGGCTGCGCTGCGTCGGCGACCGTCTCCGTCTCGCGGCCGAGGTTCGAGCGGCCATGCGCGACGCGGCAGCGCCGTGTCCTCGTCATCCGACGAGGAGAGGGAGGGGACATGTCCGCGGAGGGAGTCACGGCCGCGCCGGTCAAGATCCGCAGCCGCGGGAGCTTCGAGGTCGCCAGAGCTGAGCTGGTGCAGGTGCCCGGCGACGACCGGCCTCCCGAGCTGCGCAGAGGCGGGCAGATAGAGTCGTGCGGCACGAGGCCGTGGGCCACGCTGGACGCGATAACGCGCGGGGACGCGGCCGCCATGAACGACAGGCAGCTCGCCGGGGCCGCGGCGCAGCTGGTGGCGCTCGGCGCGTGCGACCGCGCCTGCTTCGCCACGTGCAGGCGCGCATACGCGGTCCTGGCGACGACGTCGCCGTCGGCGGGCCCGCTGTTCCTGGACCCGGCGGGCGACGGAGGAGGGGACCGATACGTCTTCGACAGAGAGACCAAGGCGTTCGTGCGCGCGTCCGACGGCCTGGCGATCTCTAGCAAGCCGGACTGGATGCTGCTGAGGCGGTCGCTCTCGGACGCGCGCCACAGGAACGGCACGGCGCACAGGGAGACGATCCTGGTCGAGGCGCCGCTGGCGCTGGCGCTCGCCCGCGAGTCTGCGCCGTGCAGGGCGTGCGGCGCCTCGTGCGACCGCCTGATGCCGACAGTGCTGCCTGGCGGCGGGGCGCTGATGACGCCGGATGACCTGCGCATCGCGGGAGTGGCAGCGGCCGCGCGGCGGTACGGCGCAATCGCGCGCGCGGCGCAGCTCACGGCCGGCGCGTGCTTCGGGATCGCGGACGAGGCGACGCTGCGCAGGCGGATCGCCGCGGCGCGCGACGCGAGGGTCGCGATGTACCCCCAGCGCGAGCAGGCCATAGAGCGCGACCTCGAGCGGCGGGGCCAGGAGTACATCGCGGCGGTCGCCGCCTCCGAGGCGCGCCTCCTGGAGGCGCTCGGCACCGACGCTCTCGCGGTCCTGCGCGACGGGAGGCTCGCCGCGGCGGCCGTCGACTTTGACGAGGGCTTCGCGAAGCTGGGGTTCCAGATGCCCGACGCCGACGCCGACGCCGGAGGGAGGAAGGTCCTCGGCGCCGGAGGAGGAGTCGCCGCCGCCGCGCCCGCGAACCTGCCCGGCTACTCGCTGCTCTCGGAGTCCGGGTGGAGCATGCGCGCCCTCGCGCCCTTCGCGCCGCCGTGCATATCGCGCATCCTCGACGCGTGCTTCGGCAACCGCCACCCCACCTACGTGGAGCGCACCCTGGTCGGCAGCTTCATGTGCCGCATAGAGGGCCTGCTGGCCGACAGGGACGCGTTCTACGCCGCGTGGTCGAGCATGTTCCAGCACCCGGAGGAGAGCTGCGTCCTCAGCAAGAACCCGGCGAGCTTCGACAAGTCCAGGTACGGGCGGGCGGCCGCCGACGACGCGCGGAGGTGCTTCGCGCGCGGCAAGTGCTTCGGCTGTCCGCACGCCATGCGCAGCGGCCTGTGCCCGTTCTTCGCTGGCGGCGGCGGCGGCGGCCCGGGCGGAGACGCCGCCGGAGCGAAGGTGCGCTGCATCGAGGACCTGAGATCGAGGCACGGGGCGGCGGCGACGAGGTCCACTGCAGTGTCCAGCCCGGGGTGGTACTTCAGGGTCGCCGCGACCGCGGCCACGAGACGAGCTGAACAGCCAAAGAAATGTTGACACGCTTCCGTCGTCCGAGGACATGTCATCATTAAAACGATTTCGCCGCAGCGCGTCGCTAAGAAAATGAAAGAGACATGGCCGGGGCGATGACGTCACCCAGTTGCAAAAAAGTCTGGCAGGGATTAAAATATTAATTAATCAATCGGCCGGCATGAGGAGGAGGCAGGAGCTGGCTCATCTGCTCCTCTGCAACGTGGTGCCGACGATGGCGCCGTGGGACCGCGAGGACTTGCTCGCTCTCGCGGAGGCGCTGTGGCCGCTCGTCCATCCTACGCTCTGGTTTGATCTCAGCCTCTGCAGAGACTCGTGGCCTGGCGGCGATGCCTTCGACTCCCGCATCCGGCGCTGCTCGGACGCGCCGCCGCGCGGCCTCGACCTCTGTATGGTCGGCATGCGCGCCGCGTGCCAGGCCGCTGCGAGGGGCTGCCTCCGCTGCGCGACCTGGCTCAGCGCACGAAACCACTCATATTATTGCGACGCGGAGATGAGAGAGACGGCGATAACGGCGCTGAAGCGGGCGCTGCGAGCGGGTAACCGCGATGGAGCGGAGTGGGTGCTTGCCACGTACACGCTACAGGCCGGAGACTGCTCTTGCGCCGCCGCGCAGACGATGTCAGGAGACCCGGTCTGCCAGACGCTGCTGGTCAAGACCTGGAGATCGGATCACCTCTTCGTGTCGAGGACGCTGCAGATGGCCCTCAAGCGCCCGGTGCCGGACGCGAAGATCATCGGGCTCATCATGCTGCTGACCGACCTGCAGAAGGACGGAGACGGAACCCTCTGGGACGGCGTGGAGCTGCTCGCCAGGGCGTTCTCGCGAAAATCTCAGAGGGTAGCAGACGTCGTCTGCTCATATATCGAGAGGAAGGGGGGCGAGAGTCTGGAGGACATCATCACTCGCGCGGCGGAGCTCCTCTGCGCGTGGAGCCTCAAGCCCATGCCCTCCGTCAGACACAGGCTGGCCGACTGCGCCACCGGCCTCAGAAACGCTCTCAAGCGCCGCGCGGACGAGCAGCGGCACCTCGCAGTGCGCCTCGGAACCTCATCGTCCATCGATGACGGCCTCGCGCGGAAGCTCTGCGCCGCGGGAAAGCTCGCGATGTTCAAGATACTGTGGAGGGGCCGAACCGACTCGAGCTGGCTCGATCGCCTGGCCTCGGAGATCCTGTACGAGAGGCTGACGCCAGCCGACAAGAAAGAGAAGAAGGACGAGCTGATCCGCTCGTTCTCGATACGCAGGTGGCTGAGCAAGCTCTACCCGTACTTCGTCAGCGGCATCGACGTTGGCCTCGGCGCCCAGGCGAGGATGGACGCGTGGCTGCTGATCCGCTCGGCCGCGGTGCGCAGGCGGATCGCCACGTTTATACTGCTCGACTCGGCGAAGGCGAAGCGGAGAAGCAGCGACGTCGGTGATTGCCCGAGCACACAGACCACGCTGGACGCGTGGATGTCGCCCGAGCCGGAGGCGCCGCGCAAGCGCAGGAGGGTGTAGAGCGCAGGAAAGAGGTGAAGACAATGCCACGTCGGGCGCAGGATCACATAGACGCGAGCGCGCAAAAAAAGAATGAAAACCGCTGATGCAATATCCGCCGCTGCTTGCCGCCACAAAAATAAATCAATTATTCGATGAAGAAGAGCAAGAGCAAGAGCAAGCTCGACGCGTCCGATCGGCGCTTCATGTTTCTGGTGCTGAGCTTGGCGCTGTGCGTGGGACTGATATACGTTTTCGCGTTCGTGTGTCCTGCGCAGGAGTCAGCGTCGTCACTCTTCAGTCGCACCATCTGTGCCGTGGCCGTACCTGGAGTGAGACTGTTGCTCATCATATGCCAAGGTCTATTCATCGTGATCACTCTGCTCCTCCTCGCTGGAGTCGCGCCAACAATCTCCCGTCTCTGTCACGCGTTTGGCGTCGAATAGATAATAATAGTAATAAGAGACGATGTCACGCTGAGACGCAGAAACGCGATTGCGGAAAAGAGAGAGACAAAAACGGACTGACATCATAAGCATCCATGCTGAGCCGCATCAGGGCGACGCTTGCCAGGACCCTGGCGACACTGCTGGCGGCCGCTGTCCTGATATCGCTAGCGGCGGTCCTGTGCGCCGCGCTCGAGGGCGCGTCGTGCGCGCTCCGCTCCGGCGACGCGCTCGCGTCCGCCGGCTGCCCGGAGGCGACCGGGCGCGCGCTCGCGGGGGAGCCGGCGACGGACGAGCGCGGCGCCAGGGCGGCCTTCGCGTACGGTAACCCGGACACCGTGTCGGCGCTCCACTCGCACAGGAGCGCCGCCGCGTCATCGCCGACTGGTTACTGCTGCTGATACTGCCATAAAGATCGGCGCTGCATTTTTATTTTTCGACCGTCTCGCTGCTGCCATGTCGACGCATCTGATAAACCTGACGCCGCATGATGTCGCGATATACAAGCGAGGAGCATCGGAGCCCGCGCTGGTCATCCCATCGAGCGGCGCGCTGCGACTCGCGATCTATCCGCAGAAGGAGCTGAATCCCTTCATGCACGGCTTTGGCGAGCAGATGGAGGTTGCCGTGCCGGTTCTCACGCCGCAGATGTTCAGAGGGCTCGACGACACGACAGTTGGATGGCGCGTCTGGAAGAACAATCCTCACGGTGCCTTTGTCGTGTCGATGGCGACGGCGCAGTTCCTCGTGGAGAACCGCATCGAATGTGACGTCGGCTCTCGTCAGGTATACTGCCCTGCTAGCGATCCAGATCACGGCAAGCGCGACAAGAACGGTGTCCTGGAAGGCGTTTACGCGATCGAGCGTTATGTGTGAAAAAAATGCGATGCATTCATTCATTGGGGAAACGGCGGCCGGCGATATATGCCAATGCAGCGCAGACATGGACGGCACGCACGTCAAGAAGTTCATAAAGGACCTCAGAGAGGCGAAGGTCGCTGCAGGGACATCCCCGTCCGGCGCGCCGGACGACAGCGACGCGAGAGCGCAAAAGAGAGGACGAGTGTGTCGATGCACGATCATGCTGGGCGTCGTCGGAGCGACGCTGGCCAGGACGCTCGCGACGCTTCTCGCCGTCGCGGGCGTGATCTCGCTCGCGGCGTTCGCGTGCGCCGCGCTCGAGGGCGCGTCGTGCGCGCTGCGCTCCGTCGACGCGCTGGCGGCCGCTTCCGCTGGGTGCGCGGAGGCGACCAGGCGCGCCCTCGCGGGGGAGCCGGCGACGGACGAGCGCGGCGCCAGGGCGCTCTTCCGGGCGGCCTTCGCGTCCGGCAGCCCGGACACCGTGTCGGCGCTGGCGCGCGAGCTGCTGCCGATGTTCCCGTCGTCCGCGTCTCTCCACGACTGCGCCAGGAGCTCGTGCCCGGCGTGCTGCGCCAGGCTGCTGCGCGCGCTGCCGCCGTCCGCCGCGTGCGTCGCCGACGAGGACGGCAGGCTGCCGGAGGAGGTCGCATCGTCCGTCAGGATGTTCGACGTCCTCCGCAACAGCAGGCTCCGGGCATAAGAGACTGCTGCGGAGCCGGAGAGCGAGCGCTGAGGATGCCGTCTTCCAACAACAACAACAACGACAGCAGCGTCGGGAGCGAGGCTTTCTGGAGCAGCGCCGATGTGGCGTGCTGCCGGTGCGCGTGCTCCGGCGACTGGCCGGCCATACAGAGCGGCGAGCACCGCTGCCTGCGGTGCAAGCGCGCCGCCAGGAAGATATGCGCCGGGTGCCACTTCGCTCACTACTGCAGCCCCGAGTGCCAGAGCGCGGACTACCCGCGCCACAGGCTCCTCTGCAAGGAGAAGCACAGGCACGAGTTCGTGGACAACCTCGTCAGCTGCCTGAGGGCCGCCGGAGATGCTATCGGCGTGGAGAGCGCCGCCGCCGCCGCCGCAGCAGTGGGTGAGCCGGCGCCGCCGCCCGAGCCGACGCACAGGCCGCCAGTGACGAAGAAGATGGCGGAGGAGAAGACGGAGGAGGAGCTGAGGAGGAGGAGGATGAGGGAGGTCCTGGAGATGCAGAAGCGCGCCAAGGAGGAGCAGACTCAGCAGCTGCGGATCCGCGGCTCGCTGGAGGCGAAGGTCGCGGAGGCGCAGCGCCAGTTCCCCGAGACGGTCGCCGCGCAGGACCTGACGCCGGAGGCGATCTTCGCGGCCAGCCCGGACGCCGAGGCGGTCGCCGACGCCCTGGCGAAGGGGGACCAGCAGCTGATGGAGTCGCTCGACGCCGCGAGCCGCGTCGCGGACGATGTGGACGCGCTGTTCCACGCGAGCCAGATCGCCGAGAGGGTGGAGGTCACCGCGGCCGACGCGCCCGGCGTGACGGTGGACAGGGTGCGCCGGGCCTACGAGGCGCTCTCGTCGGCGATCGGCAGCGTGGCGAAGTACGTGGTGCCGTCGCAGGTCGCCAGCGGCGTCGCGAGGGCCGTCGAGTGGGGCGTCGCCGTCATCAGGGGCATATGGGGCTACGCCGCGTCGATCGCGAGGGCGGCGTGGTCGTGGGTCGTCGGGCTGGTCTCGCCGGTGCTGGGCGCCTCGCAGCGCCTGTGCCTGGCCGCGGCAGGGTGGCTGAAGAACACCGTCGACCGCCTCGCGAGCGAGATCGCCGGCACGTTCTGGAGCACGCAGGAGGTCGTGCTGCTCGGGACCGAGGCGGCGGCCGAGGAGCTCATCACGGCGTTCAGGAAGCAGCAGCAGCAGCAGCAACAGTCACAGGGCGGCACGGCCGTCGGCGTCGCGTGGCACGAGGCGCTTCCGGAGTGGGTCAGGGGCATGACGGTTGGCGACTGGGTCAGGCTCGCCCTGGGCAGCGTGCTGGCCGCCGGCCTCTGCGTGATGAAGCTGCCGGTGATCGCCGACGAGATGGACGCAAACTACAGCGAGAGGATCAAGGAGGGGGCCGCGTGGCTCTGGGAGCAGTTCGCCGGCGCCATCCGCAAGCTGGTCGAGGACCCGTACCTGAGGGCGGCGCTGGCGCTCGCGGAGCAGGCCGTCAGGGACGTCGCCGGCGCCGTGGCCGGGTACGGCGTCGGCATCCTGTCCGAGAAGCCGTGGTTCGCCAGGCTGCGCGACAAGTACGACGCGTTCATGGCGTCGCCGTGGCTGAAGAAGGCGGCCGCCGCCGGCAAGGTCGTCGGCTCGTGGCTGGCGGCAGTCGCTGACTACGCGATGCGCGCCGTCGCGGGCTCCAAGGTGGTCCTGGCCAAGATGTTCGACTGCGCCATGATCTTCCTGAGGCCGGCCGGCGCGTACTGCTGGAGGGTCATCCGCGCCGCGAAGGGCCTCGTCTCGGGCGGCCCGACGAGGTACCAGGCCGCGCTGGAGCTGCTGCAGAGGGCGAAGGAGTCCCTGTCGGGGCGCGGGAGGGCGGACCTCGTCGCGCAGCTCGACTCTCTTGCCACCGAGTACATCTCGTTCGGCATGGACCTCGAGGAGACGGTGAGGCAGCGCAAGCTGAAGACGAGCACGATCATGCAGCACATGATGGTCGCGTGGGACTCCGCGTTCGCGTCGATCGAGGTGCCGACGGCCGCCGTCCTCGCGCTGTGCGGCATGCGGGACACGGACGCGTGGCACAAGTGCATGGCCATCATGGAGGAGCACACGGTGAGGGCAGACTTCGACGCCCAGATCACGGCGCTGGAGTACGAGTCGGTGGAGTTCGGCGCCGTCGAGCTGATGGCCAAGGTCAGGGAGATCTACGCCGCCGCCGGGATCGGCGAGATCGGCGCCGAAGCGCCCCTGGTCGGCGCGTCGTTCGTCGACGACGTCAGGGCCCGGATGCTCTCGTACGGCATCAGCGGCGCTGGCCTGCTGCGCATGAACGCGCTGGGTGTCTTCAGCTCGACGATCGTGACGCTCGTGGGGTTCCTCTGGATGACACCCAGCTTCGCCGAGGCGTCGGACGCCGTGACCGACGCGCACGGGCGCGTCCTCGCCGGCGCGGACGCCGGCTCGCAGGCCGCGGTGAGGGCCGGCAGGGCGTCCGCGGCGTCCGCGGCGGCGAGGGCCGCCGAGTCGGCCCAGGCGCGCCCGGCGACCGCGGCGCCGACGGCGCCCAGGGCGCCCCGGCTCTTCGGCCTGATCCCCGTCTCCGAGCCGGCGGCGCCGCCTCCGCCCGGCAGGTTCGAGGCGCTGGCGCGGCTGTCGCAGTCGACGACGCCGGAGGAGTACGCGGGACGCGTGACGCAGCTCCAGGACGCGGTCGGCGGCAAGGACGTCGTCGACGCCGCGATGCGCGCGTACGCCGCGGCCCCGTCGGCGGAGGACATCTCCATGGGCGTCTCGTCCGGCGGGGAGCCGGAGGCCTTCTGGGCGGCGACGGCCAAGGTCCTGGGGACGCCGGTCGCGGACGTCATCGCCGGCGCCAAGGCGGCGCAGCCGCAGTTCGCCGCGGCGCCGGGTCCGCCGTGGACGATCCCGCTCGCCACCCCCGCTGAGCCGGACGTGAGGGGCCCCAGCGTCGCAGCCTTCATGGCCGACGCGGCGGCCGGCAGGGCGGCCTGGGAGGCGGCCGGCGGCGCCTCCGTGAGCCATGCGGAGGCAGCGACCGGGCGCGCCTCCGACTTCGCTCGGCAGGCGGACCACGTCTTCGGGACCGAGGAGAAGGAGGAGACGCCGCCCCCGCCGCCCCCGCCGCGCGTGCCAAGTCCGCCCGAGTTCAGCGTTCGCGGCGCCGTCGTCGGGCTCGCGGCGAGCCTGGGCGTCGTCAAGCTGCTGAGCTACGTCGGCGGCAAGTTCCCGGGCGCGCTGCTGCTCGCGCTCGGCGCTGGCGCGCTGGCGCGCGACAGATACATAACCGCCGTCACGTTCCTGTTCGGAGGCGCGGTGCTGCTGCTCGGTCCGGCGGCCGTGATCCCGATCGTGGTGACCACGCTTGCGCTGCTGATGATCAAGTTCTGCAGGCTGGTCGCGAGGGGCGCGCTGTGGGCTGCAGCTGCCGCCCTGATCAGCCTGCTGGTGCCGTGGGCGCAGGTCAACCTGTGGGGCCTGCCGCCGTCTGCTGCTGCTGCTGCGCCGATGGAGGTCGAGCGCAAATAGATGCGTCTGTCATTACAACCAGAGTGCTGTCTGTCATATCATCACTGGCCGTCTTTGTCTCTCTTGCCGCCGGCGTCGGCCGCGGCCTCCTCGTCGTCCTCGTCGTTCTTGTCATTCAGCTGGACGTGCCCTCTCTTTCTCTTGCCCTGAGGCGCCAGAGCGTCCACTATCCTGTCGAGCGCCTTGCCCTCGCGGCAGCACTGCATGCACACGACCACGAGGCCCAGCCCGAATATCAGCGCGACGAAGACGAGTATCGCGACGTTGACGCCCATCGGGATCATGTCGACGAACCAGGGGGACTTGTAGACGACGGCGCCCCTGTCGCACATCCTGCCGTCGCAGATCAGGCTGCCGCAGTCGCACGCGCGCCCGCCGTCCCCGGTCCAGTTCGCGCAGCTCCATTCCCCCGCGTCCTGGAGCAGGCCCGGCACCAGCTGCGCGGCGACGGCGAGCGCCCACGCCTCCTTGCCGCCGGCGCACGCGGAGCACTTGCCTCCGACGCAGCTGCCCAGCCACTCGAACTGGACGAACTCCCCCGCGCCGTCGTCGTCGTCGAATATCGCGGCGCCGCACAGCGCCGCGTCGTCGAGCCCCTTCTCGGGCGCGCCCGCGAGGATCGCGCAGGGGCCGCCGATCTTGCCCGTCTGCGCCAGCGCGGCGCACTCCCCGGCCGACGGGCCGGGGGTCTTGACGCAGTAGTAGCCCGGCGGGCAGTCGCAGTTGGCCGCGCACCGCGCGCACCGCCAGTCAGGCGAGGACCGCGACCCGACGTTGACGCAGTTTGGCGTCGCGAAACCGCCGTCCTCGTCGTACTCGCCCACGCAGTAGTTGTCCGATGGCGCGCTGCCCGGCCCCAGGCACGCCTGCCCGCGAGCGGATGCGTACGACGGCGACGCGCCGCCGAGGATGAGCAGAAGGAGCAGCAGCAGCGGGACCATGTCTCTCGGCAAAAGAAAGATCGAGAGAGGCTGTGATGATATTTACGTCTTTACACGTCTTCCGCGGCGCTGTATCTCCAGAGAGACTCCGCGCGCGCGGACTCCGACCTGTGGTCGCAGCTCGCGCAGCCGGCGCAGCAGCTGCACCAGCAGAAGAAGCCGACGAGCGCCGCCAGGGTCACGAAGCAGCATCCGTCCTCGCGGCCGCCTCGCTCGTCGTCATCGTCCTCGTCGGCTGCGGACGCGACGACGTCGCGCTGCCCCGTGTCGTCGCCTGTCCTGTTCACCATGCCCGCGGTCGCGACGTTCCACGCGCCCGCCTCGTGCCTCAGCGAGAACTTGCCGATCTCCCTGCGCCTGGGCCTGAAGGGCATGACCAGCGTCAGCGGCTGGAAGCCGGCCGCTGTCAGCATCTCGTGCACGGCGTCCGGCGTGCACTCGTACGGCCGCGCGTGCGCGAAGATCGGGTGCGCGCGAGCGACTCGCATCGCTGCCGCGACCTGCTCGGCGCAGAAGAACGAGTCCCCGCTGGCGTCGTAGGCGAGACATGGGAAGCACTCGGCCAGCGGCAGGAAGTTCCAGTAATATCCGCACTCGTTGAACGGCGCGTGCTCGTTGTCGAGCACCCACCGGAAGAGCCTCTCGCGGTCCTCCTGCCTGAGCGGGTGGACGAGGATGGCCTTCCAGTTCCTGTTCCTGTACCCGGTTCGGACGAAGGCGGAGTGCGTCATCTTCGTGGTGCTGAACGTGACGCGCACGTTGGACGGCTGCGACGCCCACTCGAACACCAGCTGGCAGTGCTCGAACTTCGGACTGATCCG
>Ga0315279_10001382_pt1 | contig 40756 bp, 27 predicted proteins | sample YL17G06_20_MG_FD_203694 | JGI IMG/M metagenome (GOLD analysis project Ga0315279, IMG submission 203694) | Sediment microbial communities from Yellowstone Lake, YNP, Wyoming, USA - YL17G06_20 | ecosystem: Environmental > Aquatic > Freshwater > Lake > Sediment | place: USA: Wyoming | collected...
AATTAATCACCCATTAATGTTTATTAGACGTATTTTATTTCCTATTCGGAGTTGAGATTAGTGGAATCAGAAGGTAAAAAAGGAACTACTACTGTAGGCTTATTGTGCAGCGACGGCGTTATCCTTGCCTCAGAAAAGAGAGCGAGCATGGGGAACCTGGTCGCGAACAAGGAAGCGGACAAAGTTCTGAAGATACAGGACCATTTAGGCATCACTATCGCCGGATCTGTCGGCGATGCGCAGACCATAGCCAGGGTAATGAAAGCCCAAGCGTCCCTATACGAGATACAGAGGGGAAGGAAGATAACCATTGAAGGAGCTGGCACCCTATTGGCCAATATCTTACAAGGCTCGAAATACTTCCCGTACTGGGTACAGCTGCTTATGGGCGGATACGACAGCAAACCCAGATTATATTCATTGGACCTTACAGGCTCTCTCATGGAAGAGAAGTTTGTATCGACAGGCTCAGGCTCACCTATCGCATACGGAGTTTTGGAAGACAAATTCAAGGATAACAAGACAGTGAAGGAAAACTTGCCTATCGCGGTTAAGGCGATCAAGTCGGCTCTGGAGAGGGATATCTACTCGGGCAACGGCTTGAACGTGGCTGTTATAGACAAAAAGGGGTTCCGCAAGCTGTCAGACAAAGAGATTGAAGAGCTCACCTGAACCAGTGTGCGATTTAAAAAAGAAAGAAGGCGATTTTTTGACCGATTTTCTCAAAGAAATGAGAGACAAGATAACAGAAATGCTTCCGAAAGACATAGAAATAACTAACGTGGACATCGAGGGCCCGGAGGTTGTTATTTATACCAAGAACATCGGAAGGTTCCTGAACGACGAGAACCTGATTAAAGGACTAGCCAGCCACCTGAAGAAGAGGTTCGTCATCAGGCCCGATTCTAGCATTCTTATGGATCCGGAGCAAGCGCTGGTCAAAATCAATGAGATAATCCCGCCCGAGGCTGGCGTCGAGAGGATAAACTTCGATGTGAACTTCAACGAGGTAGTCATAGAGGCGAAGAAGCTGGGGCTGGTTATAGGACACGGCGGGGAGACGCTCAAGAGGATATCGATGGAGACCGGTTGGCTGCCGCGCCTGTTGAGGACCCCTACTTCCAATTCAGAGATGATGCGCGGTATCAGGGACACGCTGATAAAGGAGAGCAAGGACACCAAGACCCTGCTCAAGAAGGTTGGTAAGCGAATCTATCGTGACCAGGTAAAGCCGACTGAATGGATTAGGATTACAGCTTTGGGTGGCTGCCGCGAGGTCGGAAGATCATGCCTATTAATAGAGACGCCAGAGAGCAAGGTGATGCTTGACTGTGGCCTGAATGTTGCTTCTACTGAGAACTCTTTCCCTTATTTCAACAGCATCGACTTCTCTCTAGACCAGTTGGACGCCGTGATTATATCTCACTGCCACATGGACCACTGCGGCTTCCTGCCATACCTGTTCCAGTACGGATTTGACGGACCGGTTTACTGCACGACTCCTACCAGAGACCTTATGGCCCTATTGCAGGTAGACTATCTCGACGTTCTCGCAAAAAGCGCTAAAACACCTCCTTATAGCGAAAAGAACATCAAAGACGTGGTGAAACACTGTATTACCAGAGAGTATGGCGAAGTTACGGATATCACGCCGGATATACGACTGACGTTACATAATGCGGGCCACATTCTGGGCTCGGCGCTGGTCCATCTGCATATCGGCGAGGGCGCCCATAACCTAGTCTATACCGGCGACATGAAGTTCGGCTACACCGAGCTATTCGAGCCGGCTGAGACAAGATTCCCAAGATTGGAGACGATGCTGATAGAGTCTACTTACGGTGGACAGGGGGATATTCAAGCACCGAGGTATATTGGAGAAAAGAAGCTTATAGACACAATATTAGAAACAACGGCCAAGAACGGGATAGTGCTCATACCAACATTCGCTGTCGGAAGGGCGCAAGAGGTCTCATTGATAATAGAGAATTACGCGAGGCAGCGCGGCTGGGACATACCCGTGTATCTCGACGGTAAGGCGAAAGAGGCTAGTGCTATTCACACGGCCTATCCCGAATATCTCAAGAAGAACCTGCAGAGAAGAGTGCTCCATAACGACTCGCCCTTCGACGCCAACATATTCCAGATGGTCGATAGGACAAAGAGGAAGGAGATTATAGACCAGGGCAGATGCGTGATACTGGCTCCTGCGGGCATGATGAACGGCGGTCCTGTCATCGAGTATTTCAAGAACATCTGCGAGGACCCGAAGAACACCATAATATTCGTAGGCTATCAGGCAGAAGGGGCTCTCGGTAGGAAGATACAACGTGGCGTTAAAGAGATAGCATTAGAGGATAATGGAAAAACTAGGGGCTATAACATCAACATGAGAGTCGAGACAGTCGAGGGGTTCTCCGGCCATGCGGACATAAACCAGCTCTTGGGCTATTTCAAAAAACTATCGCCAAGGCCGGAACGAGTACTTACCATGCACGGGGAAGAGAAGAAGTGCATGAACCTGGCCAGAACGCTTTCCTATAAATTTAGGGTAGAGGCGAGCGCGCCAAGGAATCTGGACTCTATCAGGCTAAAATAATATATATCCTTGTTCTGTAATGATGATTATGGGCTTCAGGCAGATAGAGGAAGTAAAGAAGAAAGACTACAATGGGAAGAAGGTAAAGATACGGGGATGGGTCCATAGGATTAGGGCGCAGAAGGATAATGTTTTTCTGATTCTTAGGGACAGCTCCGGCCTGATCCAGTGTGTAGTCAAGAGCGGCAGCCTCCATTTCGACCAGGCCGAGAAGACGACGATAGAGTCCTCCGTCCAGTTAGAGGGCATGCTGAAAGAGGATAAGAGGGCGCCCGAAGGATACGAGATAGAGGTCGCTGATTACAAGCTAGTCCACTTGGCCGAACGCTTCCCGATAACAAAAGACCTGGGCGAGGAGTTCCTGCTGGATAATAGGCATTTGTGGGTCAGGAGCCAGAGGATGGTCGCGATATTCAAGATTCGCTCTACTGTTTTTGCTGCGATAGACGAGTACTTCAGAGGCCGTGGCTTTTATGAGACGCATTCGCCGATGTTCACTCCGAATGCTGCTGAAGGAGGTTCGACTCTATTTGAAGTCAATTATTTCGAGACCAAGACCTATCTCGCTCAGACGTGGCAGCTGTACGCAGAGGCCCTATTGTTCGGATTAGAGAAGATTTACACGATAGCCCCTTCATTCAGGGCTGAGAAAAGCAAGACAGCCAAGCATCTTACCGAGTACTGGCACGCGGAGATGGAGGTGGCCTGGGCCGGACTGGATGAGCTCATGGGCTATGGCGAAGAGCTGATTAGTCATATTTGCCAGCGAGTGGCTAAAGAGAACAGGAAAGAATTGGAGCTATTGGGTCAAGACTACAGGGGGCTGGAGAAAATCAAGCCGCCTTTCCCGAGAATTACTTATACCGAGGCTGTCGAGATACTCAAGAAGCACAACGTTAAAGTCGCCTGGGGAAAAGACCTGCGCTCGGTAGAGGAGAAAGCGATAGGGGCCAAATACGACAAGCCGGTTATAGTCACTAATTACCCGAAGGAAGTCAAAGCATTCTATATGCGCCAGGACCCAGCAAACCCAGAGACAGTGCTCTGTTTCGACATGATTAGCCCCATAGGCACTGAGATAATAGGCGCATCGGAAAGAGAGACCGATCTGAACGAGCTGATCAGGAAGATAAAGAAGGAAGGCGGCAATCCCAAGAACTATGATTGGTATCTGGACACACGAAGGTACGGTTCAGTGCCTCATGCGGGCTTTGGCTGCGGCGTAGAAAGAGTCATACAGTGGATATGCGGATTACAGAGCATCAAGGACGCGATACCGTTCCCGAGAACGATAGACCGTATTACGCCTTGAATCTCCTTTTTCTGATTTTGGAAATCTGCACGAATGGCGAAACTTTCTCTTCTTCTAGCTGTTTGGCGTCGCGATAGGCAACATCAGCAGAGTGCAGTCGCCTGCCCATCTCCAGCAGTCTTATTTTGAACGGGTCACGGATCTTGGACCAGTCTTCATTCTTATGAAACTTGTATTCTTCGATAGCAATTCTCTTTATATCCCTTGGAAATGCTCTCTCGGCGCCGGGCCTTGAGAACCTCTGCACATTCTTTCGATCGCTCTCGAGCCTTCTGGCAATTGCATCCATGTTTTTCTCAACATTCCTGTTCTTCATATACCCTGGCAAGGCTGTCGGCCAGTGCGGGCCCGTGCCTTCTGGAGAGGCAGGCTGTCTCTTGAAAGTCTTGAGCATATCGAGATAGTCCAGCCTTGCGGTCTCATACTGCAGGCTGGCTTGGGATTTTTTGAAGTTGACTCTCCATACGTCCTTGATGACCTTAGGAATACTCTCTTTCGGAACTTTCTCGAGCGTCTTCGGAATTTCATAGTGCAGTTTTCTACCAATCATGGACCAAGCTACGGAATAGGCTCTAACCGGATGCACGCCAGTCTTAATCATCCTCTGCATCATGATCTCTGCGTTCTTGGCTATTTTCAACTGCATCCCAAGTACTTCCTCGTCCTCTGACTTATAGTCTCGATTCAGTCTCTCTACGTCCATGAGCGGGGTTTTGGACAGGAAATTAACGCTAGCTTCATCCGCTTCTTTCGGTGGTATCCTGCCGGATGCTATTTCATCCATAACGTTTCTTACATCCTGGCGGACGGATTTGGGCACCTTCGCAAGAGTCTCTTTATGGGTGGCATAAGCAAGGACTTCCGCCCTTCTCTTAATCTGGTCATAGGATAGATTATGCCTCTTTGCAAACAAGTTTAACGTATCATATCTCAGGTTCTGCGGGGTCTTGATAATCAGGTCTATGAGCTCTCTATAGAGGCTTATTGACTTCTCGGGTAATGGCATGTCAAAACTTCCTCACTTTCTTCTTGTTTGTGAGCAGCCTGAATCTCTCCTCCGGCTCAAGGACTTTGCTGTATATGTCTGACTTCGCTATGTAATGCTTTCCGGCCTCGACCGCCAGTCGCTTGCTTTCTTCCATCTCTGATAGCTTTTTGCCCTTATTGTCCCTGGCTATCTTCTCAAGAGCCAATTCGTACTCCGGGGACTCCTTCCAGTCGGCTCCCATGCCCCTGTGTTTGTCTTTCCATCTATATTTCTTTATTTTGGCTAGGTCTCGCTTGTAACTTCTCTCTTCGAGCGGCACATCCAGCTTTTCCATCAATTCCTTTACGAACAGTGGGGTGTGCGGCGCTTCTCTCTTGCCTTTGATCTTTTCAGAAAGCACATCCAGAGTCTTGCCGGCTCTTCTTCTAGCGATTCTTCCATGCATGCCCGCCTGCTGCGCTCTGAACATCATCAGAGTCCCTTCTTTCAGGGCCAGCTGTCTCTCTTCCGGCTTCGCGAACTTCTCAATATCAGTGTACATCCCGCTTATGACCGGCGCCTGCTCGAGCCAGCCCTGCGCGGCCCTTGGCGGCAGCTTCCCCTCGCCTATCCTGCCCCTTATCTCCCGCTCCGCCCGTTCGGCTATCTTTTCCTGCATGCCCAATACTTCTCTGTCTCGAGCCTGCATCCTCCTGTTGAACCTGACCATATCGAAGTAAGGCAGATTAGCAAAATAGTTGACGCTCGCATACCTGGCTTCTGCCTTCGGTATATTGCGGCTGATTTCTAAGCCTATGTCGTATATCTCTCTCGCCAGCTCTTTTGGCAGATTTTTTTTCATGTCGGCGGCGGCATAGGCAAATGCGGCCATCTTCTTGTTGACCTGGTTGAGTGATAGTCTATACTTGCTGGCTATCCCCATTAGCGCATCAAAATAAGCCTGATGCTCGGCCTGCTCCTTTGTCCAATGACCAGAGACCCTGTGCCTCATAGCCCAGCCCTGGCTCATGCCCGTCTTCTTGGATAACTGCCTAGAATATGCTTTGAACTCACGAGAGGCTTCTGGCGGGTTATTGACTAACGTGACCATGTCCCTGTAGAACTCGAGCTCAGTAGGCTTTAGGTTCTTTCCTCCCGTTGTTCTGTGCACGGCTATCGGCTTGAGGTTGAGTATGTCCACCTGATACGAGACCTTGTCGTCCTTGGGATTGGCGTACTTGTAGAAATTGGACTGCTTGGACATGTCGACTTTAGTTACTTTCTTCGCCATCTCTATCCTATAAATTTAGAAAAAGAGACTTTATAAAACGATTATGTCGTCTTCTGGCGTAACGTGCTTTGGGTTCTGCGGGCATAGCCAAGAGCCTGTAACCGGGTCCTGGACCAAATGGATAGAAAAGCCACGCTCTATGTAGCACGGCCTGCAACTTCTCTGGAAACTAGTCATGCGATCACCGTTGATAAGGATAGGCGAAAAGGATTTATAAACGTTTGCTATCGCCTGAAAAGCATTAATAAAAACTACGATAGTCAAAATAGTACCATTATGGTCGGAAATTATGGAAAAGGGGCGGACACCTACGACCAAGAGATGATAAGCAAGTTCGGCGAATACTATTTCCGGGTCATCAAGAAGATCGTCGAGTTCACGCAGCCAAAGAGCCAGGATGTTGTTCTGGATATAGGCGCGGGCACAGGCGCGGTCTCTTTCGCATTAGCGCCTCGCGTGAAAAGGGTCATAGCCGTCGATATCTCGGAGAGCATGCTCCAAGAGGCGAGGAAGAAGGCCGAAGACGCCAATATAGGGAATATAGACTTTGTGGTCGGCGATTTTCTACAGCCTAACGTGCACGAGAAAGTGGATGCGATAGTCTCGAACATCGCTCTACACCATCTCACCGATAAAGAGAAGGAGCAGGCCATCAAGAACATGGCCGGCCTCCTCAATGACAAGGGCAGGATAGTCCTGGGCGACGTCATAATCTTCTTCGACACGAACCAGAAGCAGGCGGATGAGGTTCTCGATGCCATAGAGGAGTACTTCGGGAGAAAGAAGTCCAAAGCCATCAAGCGGCTGAGGGAGGTATTCAAGAAGAGGCATCCCATCAAGTTCGAGACGCTAGAGGGATACTTCAAGGGCGCTGGTTTCGAGGTAACAAAAGTCGAGAAGATGTTTTCTATAATCGGGATAATAAAGGCAGTTAAGACTATTTCACAGTGACTGATTTTGCCAGGTTCCTGGGCTTGTCGACATCGTTGCCCTTGGCTCTGGCCGTGTAATAGGCTATCAACTGGCATGGGATATTGGTCAGTATCGGATAGAAGATAGGGGCAACTTTAGGTATTTTCAGCCAGACGTCAAAAGTCTGGTCATTCTCATCGCTTATGCCTATGATATAGCCGCCTCTGGCTTTTACTTCATGCGCATTGGCTATAGTCTCTTCGTGGGTATAGTCTTTCGGCGCTATGACTATCACCGGCACGCCATCTGAGATAAGCGCTAGAGTACCGTGCTTCAGCTCTCCTGCAGGCATCCCTTCCGCATGGACGTAAGACACTTCCTTCAATTTCAGCGACCCCTCGATAGCGATGGCGAAATTTTCTCCGCGGGCGATATAGTAGGCATCGCTCTTGTCCTTCAGGTACTCGGCCAGCTTCATTATTGGCTTTTCTGTGTTCCTTATCGTCTCCTCGATTTTCGCCGGAAGCTGTCCCAATAGAGTCTTTCCTTCATCCAGCTTATAGGCCATCGTATAGGCCAAGAGATAGAAAATCAGGACCTGGGCAGTGAATGCTTTGGTAGAAGCAACGGATATCTCCGGCCCGCAGTTCAGATAGAGGGAGACATCGCTCAGCCGGTCGAGAGAGGAACCCATCACATTGACGATAGACACTATTTTGCATCCTTTCTCCTTCGCTTTTTTGATAGGCACTAGCACATCGGCCGTCTCGCCTGATTGCGACACGGCGATAATCACGGAATTCTTCTCGATCTTGTCAACGAAATATTGGAACTCGGACGCCATCTGGACATCGCAGAAGCGCCCAGTGATTTCGCCGATGACATATCTGCCGACTATTGCCGCGTGCCTGGCTGTCCCTGCTCCGATTATATAGACTCGAGACGCTTTCTGAATCATGGCTGCTACCTTCTCTAGTTTGGCTTTATCCTGCGTAAGAGTCTGTTTCAACACTAGGGGCTGGTCATAGATCTCTTTTATCAGGTAATGCTCATGCCCATTTTTCCCGGCTTTCGTCTTGTCCCATGCGATGGACTGGGGCGCCTTAGTCAATGCTCTCTTGGCCAAATCGTAGAACTCGGCCTTGTCTTTTGTCAGTATCACGGCTTCATTATCGTCAAGAAAGACCGCCTTTTTCGTATAGTCCAGGAAAGGATAGGCGTCAGAAGCGACGAAATTCTCCTTGTTGCCCAGTCCCACAACCAGCGGGCTGTCCTTCTTGAACGCGATCATCTTCTCCTCTTTTGATGATATAACCACGACAGCGAAAGTGCCTTTCAGCCTGGTCATGGCCTGAAAAACAGCATCCTCGAAAGGCAGCTTCTTCATGTTCTCCTCAATAAGGTGCGGGATTACTTCAGAGTCCGTCTGTGAAGCGAACTTGTGGCCCTTCTTCTCCAGTTCCTTGCGCAGGGCGACGAAGTTCTCTATTATCCCGTTATGGACCACAGCGATAGTCTTGTCGCATGACAGGTGCGGGTGGGCATTCTCGGGACAGACTCCCCCATGTGTTGCCCATCGCGTGTGCGCAATGCCTATATTCCCCTTCAATAGGCCGAGATTCCAGTCTATCTCGGATATCTTGCCTATGTCTTTCATCACAGAAATAGTCTTGTCCTTAGTGGCGATTCCGGCGCTGTCATAGCCTCTATATTCCAGGCTCTCCAGGCCTTGCTTCAGAACTATAGATGCTTCTCTGTCCCCGATGTAGCCTATAATGCCGCACATAGAAATCAGCCAACTGAATCACAATAGGTATTTATGTTACGAGGTATATTAAAGGTTATATGAAAATAGTTATCACGGGAACGCCAGGCACAGGCAAGACGATAGTGGCGGATGTCCTGGGGAAGGCGCTCAAGAAGAGGGTTGTCCATATCAACGATTTCGCCAAGAAGAAAAAGCTGATTATAGGAAAGACCAGGGGCTCATACGTTGTCGACCTGAAAAAACTCAGGAAGAAGCTGCTGGATTTTGACGGGGTTCTGGAGAGCCATCTGCTGTGCGAGTTCTCCTTGCCAAAGTCAGTCGTCTTTGTGTTGAGATGCAATCCAAAAGTCCTGGCGCATAGGCTGCAGAAGAGGAAATACCTGCGCAAAAAGATAAAAGAGAACCTGGAGGTCGAGGCGCTGGACTATTGTACTATCAACGCGGAAAAAAACTATAACAAAGTCTATGATATTGATACCACTAATAGAACCGTGAGCCAAGTAGTCAAAAAAATAATCGCGATACTCAAGAAAAAGAGCAAGGCGGATAAGGTCGATTTCTCGAATTATTTCATGAGATAAGAATGGCTATGGTCGCTAGTCCGACCGTAACAGGCGCCTGACTATCTTCCTCTCGTTCTTAGGCTTCCTTATCAAAAACAGGCAGAAAAGAGCCAGCATCATCGCGAGAGAGGCATAGACTATATAGGTGAAATCGAACCCGCTCTCTGTCTTCTCTGACACTTGGCTGGCGAAGAGGATGGCCTTGTTATAGCTACCGGAGTTATAGTAATCGAGCGCTTTCTTTAGGTTAGATAGAGACACGCTGTTCCCCGTATTCTGTTTAGCCAGTACCAAATCGGCTTTTGCCTCGTTCCTCAGGGAGCCTATGGAATAGTTCAAATAATCATCCAAGGAGTTCAGGCTATCGAAGAAATCAACCAGGTCACTTGGCGAAAACTTATCAACAAGCTCTCCGAACCTGTCCTGCGCCGGTTTGGAGGAGAAAGACACAGGCGTCAGCAGATCGTACATCGACTTCAGCCGCTTGTATTCGGAATAGGCCTGGGAATAGTCACTATCGGAGAAGGCCAGAGTGACGTTATGCTCGAAACTGACCTTGCTGTCCACCGCTTTGTCAAAGTCCTTCAGAGACAGCTCTATACGATCGAGCTTAGTCTTTGTCTCTTTGCCAGTATAATTGCGCAAAAAGCTATCGATCTCTTCCGACAGGGCTTCTTCCACTAGCGAGGGGTCTAGCTGCGAATAGGCTTGTTTGTATATTTTCTTAAGGTCGGAACAGTCCCGGAAGAGGCAGAGCTGGGATATCCTATTGCTGGCATCAAATAGCCTCTTGTCGAGCTGGGTCTTGTTAGGCTGATAGTCGGAGCAGTCGTAGAGTATGTTCGCAGGATACTCTCTGTACTTTATCTCGCCCGGGCCTATCCTGTCTATCGCAAAGACCAGCGGATTGTCCAGATCCGTGGCTATCGACAGGTTATGGGCTATAGTGACGTTAGAAAAAGCCACAGACGCCGGATTCCTGACGCTCAGCAGGACGCGGCCTCGCGAATAGTTCAGACATGATGGGCTATCGAGGAAATCATAAGAATAGCTAATGTATCTCGACAGGTAATCGGAAGATATAGAATTGAACTCAGACTCGAGATAGTCATTAATGTCTATATACCTCTTGTACAGCTCATCCAGGTTAGACAGCGGATCGTAGGTGAGCGAGTTCTCAAAATACTTCTCCAACTCATCTATCTTCTTCCTATCCAGTCTCTGCGCTATGGCCGGCTCGCCTAGGAAGGAGTGATAGTCGGCGAAATAGCCGGCTAGCCTCTCCATAAGATAATGGACCCGACTGACTCCAAAACCGGCTTTATCGCTGAGCTTGGAGGTCAGCTGCTGGACCGATAGGAAAACCTGCTCGGATAGGTTCTGGTCGGTTATCTTAGCCAGTCTATCGTACTGCTCTTTCTCATATGAAACGTCTATCCCGAAACCATCAAGCGTCTCAATCGTCTTTTTCAGATAGCTGAGGCTCTGGTCCAACGCCAGAACAGAGTCCGGAGAACTGGCCATAAAGACGAGATAGCCGATAGCTTGGGAATAGTCGGTTATAGACTCGCCGATATTTCCATTTCTGGCTTTCCTGCCCAGCTCCAACGCAGCGAGATACAATGCGCTGGTCTTCTTTTCCTCGTTCTCCCTCAACAGCCTATCGTACACTTGCCCAGCCCTGTCCTTCAGCTCGGACATAGAGCCAGCAAGAGAGTCAAGCGCGAGAGACAGGTCAGACAACCGGAAATTAAGCTCCCTAGTCAATTCTGTTGCATCGAACAGGTAGTCGTCCTGCTCCTGCCCAAATAGGCGCTCAGCCAGGTACTCTTCAACCATTATCTCGCTCAAATCCTGCTTGGAATATATGAATCTTTCGGAGAGAGCGCCAGGGTAGCCTGCGGACAATTGTACAGAGCCGCTGGATTTTCCTGTCACAGAGCCCATCACGCCGGAGTTAATCAGGAGCACCCCATCCTTTTCTAGTTCTTCAATCTTCCCCTCGATTTCATAGACTTTCTGGTCGAAGATAGCCAGCGCGTCTTCATAGTCGTTGTGCATCTGTAGCATCAGGTTAGTCAGGTTCTTGTGATACTCGAAATAGTCCTGGAGGAGGGAGGGGCCCGGATAGCCGATGATCTGGTTGAAGATAGAAACCGTCTGAACGATAGTCGGCTGTTGTCGCATGTTCATCTGATTGATAACGCAGATCGTCCTGTATTTCAATTCATCGAGAGAGCATGGATTTGCCTCGATCCTGGTCAACTGGTTATAGTTGCCGGTCTCTGACTCAACGCTGTCTAGAAAACCGGTTAGAGCACCAAATACCTGCGATTTTGAGAAGTTCTGGTCATCCGCGCCCAATAGGTCTAGTTGGTCCCTATCCGAGTCGAGCAGGTTCACTAGCCCTTGCAGCGTAAAATAGGCATCGTTCAGCGCTTTCTCTAGATAGGCCCTCACCTCTGCCTCGCGAGAGTAGATGTTGAAATCCACATTAAGGATGGTCTGATTGCCTATAACGACCAGTTTCGCCCCAGCGGCTATCGTCTGTATATCTCTCGCCGCTTCCATAGCCAGCCGCGCGTTCTCCCAAGCAGACTTTAGCGTGTCTTTGTAGAGATTACCTTTCTCATCTGAATACTTAGAAATTGAATAATCTATGTCGAATGGCACTCTGAGTCCGCTCACCTCGAACGATAGACTATTGGCTGCTCCCATCAGACCGGATAGGTTGTTCGCGTTTATGAACAGCGAGAGGCTACCGAAGAGCAGGCTCCCCAAAAAGGCGATAGGCAGCCAGACAAATCCGCGCATGAGGATAGCTGGCGATAGGCTAAAATAAAACGATTTTTTGAAAGAGTTCGGTTAGTTCTAGTTGAGAAGCCAGACGCCGGCGTTGAGCGCAGTGGCTATCGTGACCCAGACAATATAGGGCACTAGAAGCCAGGCCGCGGGCTTTGATATCTTCCAGAACCTGAGCTTGGTCCATAGTATCGCCAGCCACAAAAGGACTATCACGACGAGCCCTGCGAATATCGACTGGAAACCGAAGAACACTATCGACCAGAGCGTGTTCAGTCCTAATTGCAGTCCGAATATCTGAATGGCTGGCTTCGTCTTTTTGTTCACCCCTTTGTTCCACACCATGAAGAGCGATATTCCCATGAGCAGGTATAATGTCAGCCAAACGGGCCCGAATGCCCAGTTAGGCGGCGTGAAGAAAGGCTTGTTTAAAGTCAGATACCATCCGGTTATATTTTGAACAGTCGCCAAAGACCCTATCGCTCCCGCCAGCTGACACAAAAGTATGCTCGCGATCAGTTTCCACCAGTTCATAAAATCATTTATCTCTTTTAGCAGCATCCATCTGGCCATTTATGAACTTCAGCGCGTCCTCGACAGACAGAGACAGAAATCCTTGAATCTTATCTCTAGTGAAGTCGGCCCTCTGCTTGCTTATCCTCTCGAGCTCGTTCAGTTTCTTAGTGACCAGCCTCATCTGGCCCAATGTCAGATCCCGGCTATGGATTACCCTGTCGACGAAGTTCGGGTCTATCTTCTTTACTTTCAGTTCCTTGAGGGCAGCGTCTGCGATGAACGCCCTGCCTATCATTTTAGTGACGCCCTTAGAGGCGGCCTCGTGAGTTTTGTAGTGATGGTACAGCCAGGGCACCCCTCTGACCACTAGTTTTGCCAGCGCCTTATTCCTCTTCTCGAGTATTTTCAGGCTCCTCTGCGCGTTAGGCGTTCTGGAAAGTATGTCCTTGCCCATCGTCTTCTGTATCTTCTTAAGCATGATAGAGTAAGGTTAACGTTATATATAAAATCTGCAGAAAGATTATCATGGGCTTTAGTCTATCGGACGGCGAATTTCTGGTCAAGAGCGCGCGAACGGTTATCGAGTCGTATCTGGCTAGTGGCGAACGGCTGACTATAGACGCGGGGGAGAAGTTCAGGAAAAAGCTCGGCGTCTTTGTCACTCTCGAGAGCCATCCAAAAAAGGAACTGCGCGGGTGCATCGGCTATCCCTATCCGACCGAGCCTCTCATGACCGCGCTCACGAATGCGGCGATATCCGCGGCTGTCCACGACCCACGATTTCCTCCGGTCTCTGAAGAGGAGTTCCAGAGGCTGATTGTCGAGATAACCGTCTTGACCGAGCCAAAACCTATCGTTGTCAAGGATAGGAAGGATATGCCAGGAAAAGTCAAGGTTGGAAAGCACGGCCTGATTATAGAGTATGGCCCGTTCTCTGGTCTATTGCTGCCGCAAGTGGCTGTCGACTATCGCTGGAGCGCTGAGGAGTTCCTTGCTGAGGTCTGCTGGAAAGCCGGGCTCTCTCCTGATACGTGGCTCGACAGGAACGCGCTGGTCTATTCGTTCGGGGGCCAGATATTCTCGGAAGAATCGCCAAACGGTAAGATAGTTGAAAAAAAGATTTGAGTTCTTTCTTCTTTGGGTGCAGGGGGGTTTCTTCTTTCTTGGGTGCAGGGGGATTCTTTCTTCTTTAGATTTTTGCTCTCTTTTCGCCAGAGGATAACAGGACAACTCTTGAGTCTTTCTTCTCTCCAACTAACTCGTAGTCAATATCTCTATTCAATTCCTCGGCAAATTTCTTTATCTCTTCGTGAGTCGGCATGTTCTCTATCGCCAGTCGCTGTCTCGAGCCGCCAACAAACATGTAGTGTTAAATACTTTAGATTTGTAATATATCTATGGAAAAAATTAAAAAAATCCTAGAAGAGGGAGGGAGAAACGCTAAGATTTATTTGCCTTTAGTAAATTTGATGAAAGAAATCGGTGAGCCCCTGACTATTAAAGATATAGCTGAAAAGACGGGCCAGAACTATGAACTCACAAAACATAGACTACATCAGTTAAGTGAAACGGGAGTAATAGCCCGAACTAAGCCAGGTTTCTATTTTTTGGCTGAAGAATTTGAAAGATTTAAGGTAAAGTCTGTTGAATCGGAATGCGTAACTATCTGGTCCTCTATGAGAAGAGAGCCAAAAACAAACAATATAAGAATACAAGGATACAATCAACCGCTTGCAAGAATCGGAAAAAAGGACTTTTGTATAATAAGCGAAAAAGATGATGGGGTAATGGAACTCAGAAGAAGCAATAAATTCTTCGGGAGAAAAATATATGGTCTTTATTCAGGCGCTTTTGAAATTGTCATCTCTTCAAAAGACATAAAAGAAGAGACCTTGCAAAAATTAACTTACAAAGCTCTAAGAAAAAAGATGAGTTACTATCCGAGAGAGTGGGGGTTAACAGTAAAAGATGCCATTGGTAGCGAAAATGTAAGAGATGGAGAACTCGCTGGAGAACTAATAAAATATGGATTGATTGAAAAACCACAGAAGACTGGTGACATAAAAGCAGATATAATATTCAAACGAAACAACAAAACTGTTTATGTTGAATTAACAGAAGCCGATATGAAGAATAAAAAAAGCTCTATCAAAAACAACCAGATACAAGCAAGAATGTATTACGGGCTTAAGTGTAATCAAATGTACAAATGCCCCATGGTTATTGTTATTAACGAAAACTGGAAAAATTCCAAATGGCTTCAGAAAGAAATAGCTTTTCTTAAGTCAAATAACGTGCATTTCTTATTTACAAACTTTAAGGAGAACTGGGAAAAAGAAGTATGCAAAAAAGTGCTTGACTTTACTTATTAATCAAAGTATTTTTTCCTTCAAGATCAGGTCTGACTAATAAAACAACCCTGCTAATCGGCTGTTCATTGGCAATCTTGTAACCGCACCCCGCTCCGACTTTTTCAGCAAATGCTCTTATTTCATCATGGCGGGGCATGTTTTCTATAGTCAATCTTTGCCTGCTTCCCCCTACAAACATAAATCCTTTGATTTCAAGATACTGCGCTTCAGACAATGAAATCAGCTTTGCATACTCTTCCGGCTTTATCATGTTCACGCCCTTGACCATAGTCAGCCTGATTACTTTTCTCGTGTCTAGCGAAGGAAACAGCGTCAGGCTCTCGTTCAGTTTCTCCCAAGAATCTTTTGTCAGAGGCAGATTTGTCTTCTGGTGCGTCTGCTTGTCCGGTCCGTATAGCGAGATATAGAGCTGGGTCGGCAATGGCTCTAACGCCTCTAACCTCTTTGGCAGCAAGCCGTTAGAGACCAAGAATGTGGTGGCTTTCCTTTTGTGATACTCTTTTATTAAATCGCCAAGATACGGATACATCGTAGGCTCGCCGTCTAGAGAAATGGCAATCTGACTCGGCTCCTGCGCCTCTTTCCACTTTTTCCTATCTACGTCTGCTACCCCGCCAAGACCAGATATCAGCTTGCGTTGGGCCAATATAGACTCGTCAACCAGCTCTTTCGGCTCGTCCCAAACCTTAGGCAGATAGTTCAATGGCTCGTGCTCCCAGGTCCTCCAGCAGAAAACACAGCGTAACTGGCAATAGACGTTGGGGCTCATCTGCAGGCAGCGGTGGCTTTCGACTCCGTAGAACGCCTGTTTATAGCAGAAGCCCCTATTCCTCATGCTCTTCTTGGTCCAGAGGCAGAGCTTGGCCGCCGAGTGCTCGTGCTTTCCAAAAAATCTGTAGTGCTGCCCCTTTAGCTTTTTCACGTAATTTAGGCTCTCGTCCATCGAAATCCCGTCTATAATAGTGTATAGAAAGCTTTATATATTATTGGTTCGTTTTAATAGTCAGAAAACAGGAGATACACATGAACACAAAAAAATTCGCTATTGCTAAGCAGCTTGGTGGGAAGAGAGTAATCACTAACCGCGGCGAAGAGATAGGGAGACTCAGCGATATGACCATAGACGAGAGCACCGGAAGGCTCGAAGGCCTGGTTGTGGAGCCTAACATGGCATCTAAGGTCGCGAAGAATCTGGTTTCTTCGAGAGAGAAACTGATGAACATACCGTATAAGGCAGTTTTTGCGGTCGGCGATGTCATAGTCGTCGACGAGAGCCTTTTAGTCTAATTCTATCGTGAACTTTCCTTTCTTTTTGTCAAGCATTTTCTCGATTGAGGTATAGTTAGTGTATATCAGGTCGCCTTTCTTGCGGCTATCGTCAGCCTCGTTAGCGAACCGGTCCAGCGCTTTAGTCTGTTCGTCCAGTCTCTTTCTCAGCTTTTTCAGCTTCTGGCTCTCCGGCTGTTTTGACAGATAAAACTCGTCGACAGCCTCGTTCATCGACTTGAATCTCTTCTGGACCTCTAGGCCGGACAGGGGGAAGGGGAATAGCCTGCCATTCTGGATCACCGGTTCTACCTTAAAGTCCAGCATCTTCTGCATGGCATTATAGAGTTTTTCTTTGTCTTTTTCATCCGGCTCTTTGTTCTTGTCCACGCCAGCAAGCAGACAAATCTCTTCGGCATAGTCTCCGCCGAATGATAGGCTCTTGACCAGGCTCCTAACGGCGTCCTTTTCCGTGAATATCTTCCTGAACTCCGAGAGGCCTATCGTGTATGGATTGAGCGAGCCTTTCGGAAACAGGTAGGTCTGGCCCTTCTCGAGCTTCCTGTCTTTCCACTCCTCGTGCCTGAATGTCAGTATTATCTTGTTCGTTTCGTCTGTCAGAATCAGGTTTCCGTGCGAGAAGAACTCCAGGATTATCTTGTTATCGTCAAAATCCAGAACAACAACCCGGTCGAAACCGTGCTGCTCTATTTTTTCCAGCGGCTTGTTCTCCAGGTATTTCCTCAGGACTATAGAGACTTGGGACGGCTTCTCCGGTGCCTTGATGGAATAGCTGGTCAGGTTGAGCCGTTTCCCTATTTCGACGAGTAGGTCTCTCTTGCCTGATTTAGTCGAAAAAGACAGCTTAAACAGCTCTTTCCCTATCTGCTGAACTTTGGTCAGACGCGCTTTTTCAAGCTCTTTAGATGTTTCTTCAACCAGCGCTCTAATCTCAAAACTTGATAGCCTGAGTTCCATATTATATCACGCCTGAAAATGGATATATAGGCCAGTCCCATGAAGCTCCCGAATAGATGGACTATAAGAGACGTTTTCGATGTCTGCTCCCTGGCTATCCCTTCTTCGATGTTGGAGACAGTCTCTACGGTCTTGTTCAGGTTTGAATAGACTATTTCCTGCTGCTTTGTCAGGTTATCGGCTATCTGGACCAATTCCTGCTTGCTTCGGTTATAATCAGTTATGGTTATCTCTCCTCTATTAAATTTATCATCCAAAGCCGAGATGTTCTGGACAACCTGCTCCTTCTGTGCGGCGGTCTGGTTATACGCATACTCCAACTCGGCGCTAATCTTCTGCGACTGGCCGTAGAAGTTGGTTACTGCATCGGTTATGACCGGGGCGATGAGCATTGACGCCAGAGAGAACATCAAGATATAGGCTATCGTCTTTCTGAAATCTATCAGGCAGGCTGGGATCAAGAATCCGCCGATAGCGGCTGACGCGCCTGCCAGAATCACGTTAGGGGAAAGCGTCACGAAGAAGATGCCTGCTGTTATCGCCGAGATGAAATAGAGGGCGTAATAGTCCTTCCAGTTGAGTTTTTCCTCAACCACAAATCCTATCGCCAATAGCAGGAACATATTCCCGAGCAGATGGACGAGCCCTATGTGCAGGAATGGATAGGTCACTAAACCAATCCAGTTTGAGGCGGAAAAGCCGAACTCGTAGATGGTGCTGTTCGAGATGAAGAGGAAGAATGAGGAAAAAACGAAGTAGAAAGCGGATGTCAGAAGGACCAATATCAAGGTGTATTTCAATCTCTTCACCTGAGGGTCGTTGCGGCGGTCATGGCTAGCTTAGGGTGCTTTGCGAACAGCTTCAGGAAGACGGACAGCTTCTTTCCGTCCGAGAATTCCAATAGGGTCTCGGGCGTGAAGAAATCCGCCAGTATCTCCAGGTCACCGTCGCTCAGTTTCTCGAAGAACCGCCTGACCTTCAAGACGTCTTTGAGCTGGTTGCCCCTCTGCTCGAACCACAGGTCGGCGTATCTCTTGAAGAATTTCTCGGAAAAGTCGTTTTTGTCGACAGCCTCTCTTGCTATCTTCGCCGCTATCACAGCCGCCTCCATAGATGCGCCCATGCCTCCGCCGTGTATTGGGTTGACCATGTGAGCAGCATCGCCGACTATAAGCAGGCCGTTAGCATAGGGTTTCTCCAGTGGCACTCCAACTGGTATGCAGCCTCCCTTAACTTCATAACCAGTGGCCTCTTTGAATATCTCCGGATGACTCTCTATGAACATATCCAGGTACTCTTTCGCCGTCTTCTCATCATGGCCCGCTATGCCTATCCCTACATTGCCTATATCCCGCCCTTTCGGGAATATCCAGATGTAGCCTCTGGGCGCTATTTTAGTACCGACAAACAGGTGGATCAGGTCAGGCCGATCCATCTTCAGGCCCGACATCTCGTATTCATAGCCCGAGTCCACTTCGGTTATCGCGTTGACTGTGTTGACGCCTGCCCTCTTGGCCGTCATCGAGTCGACGCCATCCGCAGCCATGATTATCTTAGCATGAATATCGAACTTCCCTTCAGGCGTCTCCACTTTCACACCGACAACAAAGCCGTCCTTCTTGATAACATCATATACCCGTGACTTGATTAGATAGCGGGCGCCCTGCCTTATCGCGTCTGCAGCCAGCTTCTTCTCGAACATCTTCCTCTCAATAACATAGCCTTTGTTCTTGGTTATTATCTCCATCTTCCTACCTTTTGGCGAGTAGACCATCGCCCCGGCGCTCTTCCAGATGCACCATGTAGGGTCGTACTCTAACGAGGCCTTCTTTATCCACACCTCGCCGAGCCCCTCGCCGCATCGGACAGGCGATCCGACCTCCTGGCGCTTGTCTATGACCAGCGTCTTTAGCCCGGATTTGGCGCAGTCTCTCGCCGCTATCGAGCCGCCGGGGCCAGCTCCTACTATGATTATGTCATATTGTCCTTTCGTTAGGTTGGAAAAGTATCCCATATCCTCACTTCTTCAGGGCCATAGCGCCGGCTGGGCAGAATTTGACGCAGTTCCCGCACTTCACGCACTTGTCCTGGTCGCAATGTATGTATGTCTCTATCAGCTCGAGGCAGGCAACCGGACAGACGGAAGTGCAGCCGCCGCAGTAAATGCATTTGGTCTTGTCTACTGTTATTTTATCCATAGAATACACTTAGTTAAAGCTTTTTTATGCTTCGTATGATATATAATCCTTGTCGTTGAACTCGTACTGTATCCTCTTTATCCTGTTGCCCTCGACTGAAAATTGTCTAATCAGATCGTTCCTCTTGCCTACGAACTTTATGAAATCGTGCTTCGTGTTAGGATCAAGCATTATGCTCTTGTCCTTCATGCTCAATAGGACTATCGGCCTGTTGGAGCCGTCGGTCATGAGAGCCACTAAAACCAGGGCATTGGCTCCGAGAGCGCGCAAAATAGAGCATAAGAATATGGCCTTGTCCTCATAATCAGCTACCTTATTGTCCAGCATCTCCTTGATGGAAAGCCAGAGGGTCGCTCCTATATAGGGCACGGAGTGTATCTCGTCCACGTATTCATAGGCATTCTGGAACTGCTTCATGAAATCCTTGTTATCCGTTTTTATCTTCTGGACGATAGGAACTATATTCGAGTTGGTCGGCTGGACGAGAGATTTTACGTCCGGCACGGTTTTAGTCTCGTTGCCCTCTATATGGTCTTTGTAGCGCGACACTAGCAGCTGGTACAATAGGATTTTGTGGTAATACTCTTCCATCTTCTCCTTGTACTTCTTCACTTCCTCCTCATCGACCATGCCGGGGTTAATCGCTATTCCCCCTGCCGCGGCCTTCTTGGCGCGATCAAGCTCCTGTTCCAATCTCATCACTCTATCTTTATATGAACTTTCAACATTATCTAACTTTTGCTGTAATTCTTCATTTTCGCCGTCTAGGATCTCGTTCCTCTTGGTCACGTCCTCGAGAGCCCCCTCTAGTTCCTCTATCCTCCTTTTCTGGGCATTGGTCTCTTCCTGCATTTTGACCAGCAGGCTCATCTTATCCGTCTCCAGCGAGCGCTCTTGCTGCAACTTTATCTGGTAGTGGGGCATGGCCAGCTTCTTCAGTATCCGGTCCATCTCCGCGTCCATTATGGCTATCTCTTTCCCTATCTTCGATATCTGGTATTCATACTCCGCCTTAGAAATGCGGCCGTAGTTCTTGGTTTCTTCCACTGCGGCCATTCTAGCCTTCATTTTCGCCTTGTCGTCGCCCAGTTTCGCGAATTTGGCGTATAGCTCTTCCTTGTTATCCAGCCTAGGCAGAGACCTGGCCCTGAAGCTCGAAAAAACGATTGCCGCTACCAAGACGGCCAGGAATATGAACAGCAGTATGAAGAATGCCATCTCGTCAAGTTGGATGCCAAAAACGTCTATAATCAGGGGCAGCATGAATTAGATATCGATATCGGGGTTTATATTATTATGCCGAAAATTAGCGGTTCAATTTAAACAGTTTTCTGTCGATGGAGGCTATCTCCGCGTCAAGGCGCTTTTTCATCGCTTTTGCCCCACCTTGCGCCATTTTCATCATATTCTTAACCATCGGCTCCGGATTTGACATCTTTTTCTCGAGCTCTCTCGTCGGTATGCCTTTCTTCCTGAAATACCTGATTTTGGAAAAGACTATGTTCCTCACTGCGCTTGTGAATATCTCTTCTTGTCTTTTTGTGTTAGTCTCGCTCATCGCGGCGACGAACGCGCGCTTCATGCGTAGCTTGTCCCGCGCTACAAGCAAATCGTGCTCTCGGGTGGTAAGAAGTTTCTGCCTTTCCGTGGCTCTCTCAACCGGCCATTTTCGTTGTTTCTGCTTGATTAGTGTGGCTTTTCCAAGTTCTTTGTGTTTTTCTCCAGGATTGTAAGGCATATTATCATTAGAATTACTTTTCATGGATATAAAAAGCTATATATTAGAAACACCTAACCCTATCATGAAAGAATTGATTGGACTAAAGGAAGTCTGCGAGTTCATAAGGGAGAAAGACGATTTTACTGTAGTAGGACATTACGACGCTGACGGCATTACCGCTTCCGGGATAGCCGGCCTTTTTCTGAAGCGGCTTGGCAAGCGCTTCTCTATCCACAACACCAAATACCCGGAGAAGGGGAAGATGAGGGAGATCCATGATTGGGGGGACAACTTCATATTCGTCGATCTGGGGTCGGGCCAGCTGCATGTCCTGGAGGAGGAGCTGGCGGATAGGCAGTTCTGCATCATAGACCACCATAAGCCGCACAACGAAACGACTAGACCTCAGGCCAATCCGCATTTGTCTGGCATTGACGGCGTAAACAGCGTGAGCGGAGCCGGAATGGCCTATCTCGTCGGCAGAGAGCTGTCGAAGAAGAACACGGACCTGGCTAAACTCGCTATCGTTGGAGCTATAGGGGATATGCAGGACGTCGACTCTGGAAAGCTGATTGGCCTGAACAAGGAGATCCTGAAGGACGGAGAGGATTGCGGCGAAGTGCGGGCCAGGAAAGACCTTACGCTGTTCGGGCGGCACTCTCGGCCATTAACCCAGTTCCTGTCCTATTCCGCTGACCCCTTCCTGCCCGGGCTAACAGCTAATGAGGAATCATGCCGCGATTTCCTGCATAACCTAGGCATCCCGCTGAAAACGGGAGAGCGCTGGAACTACTATATAGATTTGGACGAGAGCCAGAAAAAGAGGATTGTTTCCGGCCTCTATGTTTATGGGAAGCAGCACGGTGTTCCTGAAGACGCGCTAAAGAGGCTGGTTGGCGATGTCTACGAGTTCCCGAAAGAGCTGGAGAGGACGGAGCTGCGGGATGCGAAAGAGTTCTCGACTCTCCTGAACGCCTGCGGAAGGCATGACAAGACCGAGATAGGGGTCAGGGTCTGCATGGGCGATAGAGACAAGGCCTATATCGAGGCCAAAGCCCTGCTCCAGTTGCACCGAAAGCTATTGCGCGACGGCATCGAGTGGGCGCAGGAGAATGTCATAGATGAATACAAGAGCATGTACGTTATAGATGCGGGCGCTAAGATCAAGGACACGCTCATAGGGGTCATAGCCGGCATGCTCTATGGCACTAACGTCATAAGGAACGACAAGCCGGTCATAGCCGTGACTGTCAATGATGAGGGCGAACTGAAGATCTCGGGCAGAGGGACCATGCACTTGGTCAGGAAAGGCCTGGACCTGGGCGATGTGATGAAGACTGTCGCCGAGAAGCTGGGCGGCGAGGGCGGGGGCCATAATGTTGCGGCAGGCGCCAGAGTCTCTCCAAAGCAGAAGAAAGAGTTTTTAGACAATCTTGACAGGGCTATCGGCGAACAGATGAAGCGCTAGCCTCTTACTGTTTTTGAAGTCGTCAGGTCTATCACCATCGACGGTTTTCCGGACAGCGTGCCCCCGTCTACGTATACTTCCACTCTGTCCCTAAAGGTTTTTCTCAGTTCGGTTATAGTCGACGGAGTCTCTCGACCGTGAATGTTCGCAGAAGTGGTAGTTATCGGCTTTCCGAACTCCTTGGCTATCTTCGTGCACCAGTGCTTCGGTATGCGGAAGCCGACATTACCATCGGATACAGGCATTTTCTCTTTCGGCTCCAGTATGAACGTATAGGGCCCGGGCAGCTGCTCTTCCAAAACCTTCTTCTGGGCCTGGCTGACGTTAGCGTATCTGTATAGCATCTCGAAATCCGCCACAAGGACAGAAATCGGCTGCTCTCTTGGGCGCTGTTTCACCTCATAGACCAAATCAACCGCTTTGCTGTTCAGTGCGTCCGCCCCTAAGCCGTAGATTGTGTCCGTCGGATAGATAACCAGCTTCCCAGCCCGTAGCGCTTCGATAACTTTCTCCATCATCTGAACACCATCTCGTAGCCAGAGAACAGTTCCTTCAGGCGGCTCTTCTGTTTTATCCCTTTGTCATCAAATATTACTTTCTTAGGCTCTGGCATTGTCTTGCTGGCCATCTGCCCGACCATGGTCTCATCCAAGTTCTCTAATGAGTATTTGGGGCACATATGGCCGAACGCATAGTCTCTTTCCAGGCCTGAGAAAAGGCTCGCGTAATGGTTGCCTCCAACTCCTATCACCGATTCTGCCTTCTCATTAGTCTTCAGCCCCTTGAGTATGCAGTCAACGAGAAAGTCGGCCGCATTCTGGTCGTTCCATTGCTTCTCTGATGAGCCCAGTTCAACAAAGCACATGGGCGTCTTGAATTGGGTCGGGCCATGGTGCGTTTGCTCTAGACAGACCATGTAGTCGGTCATCTCATTGGTCAGCATCTGAAGATAGATATTCCTAATTACTTGGCCGTTAGTGTAAGACAATTCTCTCGCGTTCCCTCCCAGCTCGTTCTTGCCGAAGTTGCCTGTCGAATGAATAGTGAAAGATGGCTTTCCTGCTTCCGATTTATGAGATGAGGCGACTATAATCTGCTCTGCCCCTAGATCGTCCAACTGCTCGAGATAGCAGATGTGTTGTTTGCATCGCGCCAAGACTATGTCCTCTTTCTCATACAGAGGATAGCTTTGGAAGACTTTCTCCGTCTGCCTGAAACCGCCCTCCAAGAACCTCTCGAACATGTTCATTGAGGCTATATTGTCCACAGCAAAGACTATCGCAATCATTTCCAGTACCTCTTCGTCTTTATGAACGTCTTCTGAGCATCGAGCATGTCTTTCAATAGCTCTCGTTCTGTTTTCCTCATGCGCCCTAATATTCTTGTCGCCGTCTCTGGCCCTATCCCCCGGCCAGACAGCACTATAACCGCCCTCTTACCATAGGCGTTTATCAGCGAGGCTATCTGCTCATACTCTTTCAGCGCCTTCTTCTCCTCGTCCGTGAGCTTCTGGCCTTTGCCTCTCTTCTCGAACAGCTTGCTCAGGTCTTCATCCAATTTGGCGTAAGTGACTACCGAGCCGCCGCATTTCGGGCATTTGATCTTCTCTGGCAGCGCTTTCACTCTCTCATAGAAGATGTTGCTGCAATAGAGGCAGACGAGCTTAGCCATCCTGTCGTCTATCCTCTTCTTTATCAGGCCAAGTATCTCTGCCTCTGGTCTTGCTGGAGAAATCAGCTCAGGTACAGAGAACAGCTTCTGCATGACCTGCACAGTCATGGGCGATATCTTCCCGCGATAGTCCAAAAACTTTATCTTCTTCGACTGTATCTCTGACAGCACCTCTTTCGCCTTGTCTAAATCGAAGTTCTCTTTCAGGATCTCGTTGAACGTCTCCGTATAGATAGGCGAATCTAGAACGGCTTCGATGACTTTTCTCACGGATATCTTTTGATAGTCAACGCGCTTCTCCAATAGCCCGAACCGTCTGGCCACGTGGATGAACTTGTATCGGAAAAGAGGGGTTCTGAGCAGCGAATTCTCGAGTATCGACAGCATAGCATCCGGCTTCGTCTCGAGCAGGAATGTCTGTATCAGATCCGGCCTTGGCTTCCCCGCGAATTCAAATATCACCTTGTACGGGTCCGATTTCATAGCTACCGTCTCGCCTAGGAATGTTGAGAGCAAGATAGACAGGACTTTCCCAATCGTCTCATTGACCATCGACCCGAACGGAGCGTACATGACCACGAACTGGTCTGCGATCTCAAAAACTATCGTCCTCTCGTCAGGTATGAAATATTTCTCCTGCGCCTTCACGCTCCTGGTCACAGCGCCCATCGCCAGGTCATCTAGGCAGTATTTCTTCAGGTCAGCTTTCTCCTCAGCTATCCCCCGTCTTAGCCTGGCGACTTCCTGCACTATCTCGTAAGGCACCGGGATCTGCTCGCCTTCCCATGCAGGGATAGCGCCAGATATGTCCTCTGCCGGCTCGACTATGACGTCCCTTCCGGAAACATCGAGCACCCGCCATGGTGTCCCTCTCGTTATGAATATGGAACGTGGCTCTAGGCTGTTGGCCACAAAGCGCTCGTCCAAGACCCCTATATTCTTGTTGGTCTCCGCATCCAGCACGAAGTATTTCGCCTCGTCCGGGATCATCGACAGATTCGAGTAGTAATAGAGGAACGAGAGCTTCTTCTTGCCGAACATATCTTTCTCAATCCATATGATCCTCTCTCTCGCCAGCTGGACCAGAACAGACAGCAGCTCGTCCATCGTTAGGCTATGGTACGGCGGCGCTCTCCTGACGATCTCGAATGCCTTGTCTATCGGCACGCGGCCAAAATCCAGCGTTAGACCTACTAGCTGGTGTGCTAGAACATCGAACGGCTTGTCGAACGTCCTGACTTTTTCTAGATTGCCCTCTAGTGCGTTCTTGCAGATGGCACCCGCCTCCAGGATGTCCTCTGGCTCGGTCGAGATGATTATGCCCTTAGGGAACCGGTCTATCGCATGGCCACTACGACCGACGCGCTGTACCAGTCTCAATACCTGTCTTGGCGAGATGTACTGGACCACTAAATCGATAAGGCCAATATCTATCCCCAGCTCGAGAGAGGACGTGGCTATCAGTCCCTTTATGGTTCCGTCCTTGAACTTCTTCTCCGCTATGATTCTCGTATCCTTCGAAAGCGAGGAGTGATGGACAGCAATCTTGTGCTCCTTGTCCCAGGCCTCGAAACGGGACGACAACAGCTCAGCAGTCTGACGTGTGTTTACGAATGTCAGAACCGAGGTGTATTCTTCAACAAGATCTTTCAGCCGCCTTAGCCTCGCGACCACCTCTGGCGACAAGAACAATTTCTCTGACAATTCCAGATCCTCTTTGTCCAGTTTCGGACACTCGACAGACAGCGACATCTTCCTCTCTATGTCTGCCTTGACAATAGAGTCTAATCTGAAGAACTCCGCCACTTTGTCCGGCTCACCGACAGTAGCTGAGAGACCTATACGCTGAAAATCAGGGCTCCTTTCTGCCAGGCGTTCCAGGGCGATAGTCAGCTGCACTCCTCTCTTGTCCTCGACTAGCTCATGGACCTCATCTATAATCACGTATTTGACGTTCTCCAGGTGCTTTCCCATCTTGGGCGCGGTCAGGATGGCCCCTAGGGTCTCTGGTGTGCAGATAAGCAATTGCGGGGGGCTCTTCATCTGTTTCTGGCGTTCGTACTGGGTCGTGTCGCCATGCCTCACCGCTATCTTCAGCCCTAGCTTCTCCCCCCACCACTCGATTCTGGATAACATATCTCTGTTAAGGCTCTTCAGTGGGGTGAGGTAGAGGATGCCTATGCCGTCCCTGTGCTTCTGCTTTAGGAAACGATGTAGTACAGGCAAAAGAGCGGCTTCTGTCTTGCCAACGCCCGTAGGCGCTATAATCAAGACGTTCTTGCCGCTAAGTATTTCTGGAATCGCTTTTTCCTGGATTGGCGTGGTCTGGCCGAATCTCTCTTGAGCCAGTTTTCTAATTTCCTCATTTAAGAGCTCGAAAGAACTAGACATTTTTATCGAATATATTATTGTCATTCTGGTTAATTAGTTTAGAGGAAATACTCAGCTTACTGCTTTTTCCACCATTCGTCGGGCTTGACCGGCTTCAGATCAGAACCCACCTGGGGGAGGGGGGGAAGCTTTCCTTTTTCTTCTGGCTTGTACCATATCACCATCACTATCGACCCGAAGACGAACTCGATTAGGATAAGAGCTATAATATATTCGAATATCCTTGAGGCGCTCGGGCCCTCTTGCGAGACAACGTACGGCGGGTTCTCCAATAGCCAGACCTTAGCAGATTTGGACATTGTCACGTTAGGCGCATCGAGCTTTACCGTCACCGGGTAGTTTCCTATCGGCGAGTAGAGCGGCAATAGCCTGATGCTCATTATGCCCGTCTCGTTGACATCGAGCCCGCTGTCAAGCATATACGAGTTAGCGCTCCATCCTGCCGGCAATGACAGGGCAGCAGCTACGCTGGTCAGTGGGCAGGTGCCTGTGTTCTTGACTATGATGCTTATTTCCTTAGTGACCCCTTGCGGCACGAATATCTGGTCTGGCACCGTGACCTCCAGGCTGTTGATGCAGGCTGTCGCTGGTTGGGACGGCGTGACTATGACCCCTCCGCTTGGCGGCGCCCCTCCGCCGCCGCCTCCGCCGCCCCCTCCTCCGCCTCCGCTTGGCGGCTGGACCGGTGCCGGCGGTGCTTGGGGTTCTATTATGAGAATGGGGGTTGAATTTGATTCGCTGGTCGCATTGTCTGCGTCTACCGCCTCAACGCCGCACATCCACACATCATTGACGGATAAGTTGCCCGAGGCGAGGTCGACGGCGAGCGTCACATCGCTCGACACATTGGTGAAACTGGACATTAGGACGGGGGCGTCATTCTTGTACCACGTGAACGTGACATCGACATTGCCGTTCAGGTCAGACGCTGCCCAAGAGCACGTCAGGCTTTCGGCGGTCGTGGCAGTCACGTTCACCCCGGCGCTCGTGTTTATCCCTGAGCTGCTTTTGACCGCGGGAATGTTCTTGCATTTTTCAGTCTTGATATTGCAGCCTCCGGTGGTGGCGCAGGAACAGGCCGTGCACTTATTGATCAGCGTGCCATTGTTGCAGTACTTAGGCTTGGTCGCGGAACACTGGTAGCACGGCGTGCCGTCGGAGCAATTCTGCGGAGGTGCTATGGGCACGTAGCAGGCGTTAGAGGTCGAGTTGCAGCTCTGTCCTGTCGGACAGCTGCAGAGGGAGCAGTTAGGTACTAAAATTCCGTTGCTGCAGTATTTGGGCTTGGTGGCGGAGCATTGATTATATAGAGTGCCGTCGGAGCACGTCGGGACGTAGCAGGCGTTAGAGGTCGAGTTGCAGCTCTGACCTGTCGGGCAGTTGCAGAGGGAGCAGTTATTTAGCAGGCTGCCGTTGTTGCAGTACTTAGGCTTGGTCGCAGAGCAAAGGCCGTAGAGGGTGCCGTCGGAGCACGTCGGGACGTAGCAGGCGTTAGAGGTCGAGTTGCAGCTCTGGCCTGTCGGGCAGCTGCAGAGGGAGCAATTGTCGGCTAGCGTTCCGTTGCTGCAGAACTTAGGCCTGGTTACAGAACATTGGCCATAGCCAGTTCCGTCGGAGCATGTGGGGAGATAGCAGGCGTTGTTGGCTGGATTACAGCTCTGTCCTGTCGGGCAGCCGCATAGAGAGCAGTTATTGACTATCACCCCGTTGGAGCAGTAGTTCGGCTTGGTTGCTGAACATTGACCGTATAGAGTGCCGTCGGAGCACGTTGGAATATAGCAGGCGCTGTTGGAAGAATTGCAGGATTTGCCTGGGGGGCAGCTGCAGAGAGAGCAGTTACTTACTAAAAGTCCGTTGCTGCAGTAATTCGGCTTTGTGGTAGAGCATTGACCGTATAGAGTGCCGTCGGAGCATGTAGGGAGATAGCAGGCGTTCGATGTCGTGTTACAGGACTGTCCTGTCGGGCAGCTGCAGAGGGAGCAATTGTCGGCTAGCGTTCCGTTGCTGCAGAACTTAGGCCTGGTCGCTGAGCACTGACTGGAAGGCGTGCCGTCGGAGCACGGTTGCGGCGGGACTATAGGCACGTAGCAGGCGTTAGTGGTAGAATTACAGCTCTGTCCTGTCGGACAGCTGCAGCCGACGCAGTTGTCGACGAGGGTCCCGTTGGAGCAATACTTCGGTTTGGTTGCAGAGCACGCCCCGTAACCCGTGCCGTCGGAGCACGTCGGGACGTAGCAGGCGTTCGATGTCGTGTTACAGGACTGTCCTGTCGGGCAGTTGCAGAGCGGACAATTGCTTATCAATGCTCCATTGGAGCAGTAATTGGGTTTTGTGGCCGAGCATTGACCGTATAGAGTGCCGTCGGAGCATGTCGGGAGATAGCAGGCGTTCGATGTCGTGTTGCAGTTCTGTCCTGAAGGACAGCTGCAGGAAGGGCAGTTATTGACCAATGTCCCGTTGTTACAGAACTTAGGCCTGGTCGCTGAGCACTGGCCGTGTGCTGTTCCGTCGGAGCAATTCTGTGGCGGGACTATAGGCACGTAGCAGGCGTTAGAGGTCGAGTTGCAGCTCTGGCCTGTCGGGCAGCTGCATGATGAGCATCTGTCGACCAGATTGCCATTATCGCAGTACTTAGGCTTGGTCGCAGAGCAAAGGCCGTAGAGGGTGCCGTCGGAGCACGCAGGTATATAGCAGACATTGTTAGTTGGATTGCAAGTCTGGCCGGATGGGCAGCCGCAGTAAGGACAGTTGTTTACCAGCGTACCGTTGGAGCAATACTGGGGTCTGGTCGCTGAGCACTGGCCATAGGCAGTTCCGTCGGAGCATGTCGGGAGATAGCAGGCGTTGTTAGAAGAATTACAGCTCTGTCCTATGGGGCAGCTGCAGAGAGCGCAATTATTGACCATCGTTCCGTTTGAACAGTAATTCGGCTTGGTCGCTGAGCACTGGCCGGATGCTGTGCCGTCCGGGCAGCTCACCGGGGCCGGAGCCACTACAACTAGGCTGGAGGAATTGCCCCAGCCGGAATAGAGGCTGCCGTCATACAGGCGCATGCCGCATTTCCACGCATCGCCTGCGGTCAGGTTGCCTGACGACAGCGTGGCTGTGAAGTCTGTGCTGTTCGGATAGTTATAATTGTATGCGCTTGCGATAGACAAAGCGTTGTTCTTGTACCATTGCACGCTGACATTGAGCTTGTCTCCGTTAGAGTCAGATAACCTCGCATAGCAGTTCAGGTTATCGCTGGTCAGGTTGGCGCCACTAGTGCTGGACAATATAGGCAACGGTGTATTCGGGGCGCTGTTTACCGGCGGCTGCGCTATTATTGTGACCGGGTTAGAGTAGACTAAAGAACTATTGGCTTTTCCGTCGCTGGCGATTATTCCGCATTTCCACGCGTCTCCAGCAGTCAGGTTGCCTGACTTGAGCGTTGAGCTGACTGTTTGGCCGCTGGTGATGTTATTATAGAAGACAGCCAGGCTCAGGACATCGTTCTTGTACCAATTGACTGTCACGTTCATCAGATCTCCGTCCGGGTCGCTGACTATGGAGGAGCAGATCAGATTATCGCTGGTTGTATTCGCGCCCGATGCGCTCGCGAGGGCCGGCGCGGGGTTGTTGGGCGGCCTATTTGATGGCGGGGCATAACAGGCGTTAGTGGTTGCATTGCACGATAGGCCTGACGGACAGCTGCAGAGAGAGCAATTATTGACTATCGTCCCGTTGGAGCAGTAACTGGGTCTAGTCTGGGAACAGCTGCCGTAGGCAGTTCCATCGGAGCAATACTGACCAGAAAATCCAAGTGCATGGAGCGTGAATGATCTGTTGATTGGCTGGTAGATGCCCAAATCAAAATTTACATCGACCTTCATCGTTTCGTTTTCGAACAATTCGGTGGGATTGAAATTCCAAGCGAAGTTTATGCTGCCATTGTGGGTATGGTTATTGTTCGCAACATATTCGTCAAGTATCAACGCAACCTTCCTGTTGCCTGACATCAACTCTAGCGGCACTCCTCCTATCGGGTGGAGCGGGCTGCCGTTCAATTGGGTGAGATAACCGGTTAATAGAATCGAGGAATTCTGGTTGTTATAGTTTATCTCGGTGGCGTTTGGGACGAGATCGAAGAGCACCGGTACCTGCTTCATGGCCGCAGCCGTGGCTTCATAATACAGGTAATTGCGGCTTGCATCCGATACGTTTATTGCTAGGTCAATCGCCGACGCATCCGGTGCGGTTATGGTTGTGGAAAAGTTGCCCGGGCTGGTTGTAGATAAGGTGGCGGTATTCCATGAGCTTGAACCGGACACCCGCCATTTCAAGACGGCCGATACCGCTGATTTGTCATCAGCCGCGGAGAAAGAGAGTTTTATCGGTTGCCCGGCCACGAAACTCTGCGACATGCCGAAGCCGGTCATGGTGGGGGGGTTGGAATCGCTGGCTGATGTATTGAAACCGAACTCTATGCGTGTAGAATTGCATATTTGCGGGGATGCTTTATATCCGCTGATGATTACCCTGTACTGCCCCGCCAAAGATACGTTGATTACCCTGAACACGGGAAGGACTGACGCATACTCTAGAAAATTATAAGTTGTTGGAACGTTATAGTAGTATACGACTAGATTTGGTTTACTAATTCCAAACACCGAGTTCCCTGATTGGTCACAAAGAATAGGCATGCTCATATTCATTTTGCCGCCGGCTACTGAGACCCTGAGGCACGGGTAGGGTGCCCCTCCTGCCAAAGTTTCTGTCTTTTGTTCCTGAGGTAGAGGACTCAAAGAAGCTCTGTTTGGTAAGTATATCTCATCAGGAGCAGCGGTGCTGACGCGCGTTGAATCGCTATAATTTATTTTGAAACGTTCTTGAACTATCTGCCCCGAGGATAAGTCTTGGGGGTAGTAGATATCCTCGTACACACCTTGGGAGTAGGTGGTTCTGGTCATGCCTGAGAAGAATGGGTTTACAGAAGTTCCCGTGTCCCTTCTTGCCCAAAAGACTGCGTCTCCGCCCAAATTTCGGTAGTTGCCCCAATTGAGCCAAGGTGTGGTTATCGGGCCAAGCAGGTTGTACTTCGTTGTGTAGTTTGAGAGCAGGCTGTTGTTCATTCCGAATAGCTTTAGCGATGAATGGTTGAATCCTTTGAAAAACTCCCATGATAAGAGATACTTGTAGTCGGCGGTCTCTTCTATCCCATGGAATGAGGAGGATATGGGGTCAGTGCCCGGCCCATTGTACAAATGATCGGAGTTTTTTGCCATGAAGTTGTAAAGGTCTCTTGAAAAGCCGTAGCCAGTGTACTGTACGCCTACTGTGTAGTTCGTGTCTGAGATGTATAGGTTAATCGTCTTTGGAATCGAGGAATAGTCTTTGATGTATCTCGAATAGTCCATGCCAGTCTGGGTTCTAGATATTTTAAACGGGCCATTGACATACTCCCAATATATCCGAAACTCTCTGGCGTGTATCGGGGTGTCGTCCTGCGTTGTCAGGTTCAGTGTCACATTTGACGCATCGGTCATCTTGAGGTAAATATCCTTGGCGACGTCTTCTGGTTTTATTTCAAGATCCGAGTATAATATGTAGGGATTGGCGGATGAAGAGTATATCAGATAGCTTCCCAGCGCAAACACAGCGTATTTGCCTGGCGTTATGTATTTGGTGCAGGGTGCGCTCGGACTATCTACGCCATTGCCCAAACATGAGAACGAGCCAGTTAAGTTTGGTAGCTGGACAATATAGGTGCTGCCATATGGATCGATTAATTCCCTGCCTGATGGGAGAATCACATGTACGGTTACCTTGGGAATGTCAAGATAGCCGAAGGGTATCCTTGTGGTCTTTTGCCCGTCGCTCACCAGTATATTCCCGTCAAAATAGCCGTTGACAACTGATGGCTGATTCCTGGCCACCGAAATATTGACCACGCTTGAGCCTCCGTAGGGGATTGAGATTGACGAGGGACTTGCTGCGCTCTGGTTCACAACATTGGTAGTCAGGGAAAAGTTGGCGTACATGGCGCGCCAGTCCTTGCTTTTGACTGAGAACGAAGTCGACTGGCCGTAGTTATAGATGGTTACTGTCTGACTCGAATTCGCTATCGAGCCGTAAGACAAGACCGGATCTACCGCAAATATGGTGGCGTTGGTGGCGTTAGGGACATAAAGCTCGCCAGCGCCAGCGTCCCATATAGAGTCGTTCATAATCCTGGCGCCGTTTACTATAGCCGATTTAACTTGCCATGGCGCCCAGTCCCGATGCGCCTGTACCAGGAGTGCGGCTGCTCCTGCGACATGCGGCGTAGCCATCGAGGTACCACTAAGCGTCGTATAACCAGTCGATGAACAAAGACTGCAAGTTCCTTTGGCTGCTGTTGAATATATAGAGACGCCGGGCGCAGATATTTCCGGCTTTAAGTACATCTCCGTCCTGCCTCGCGAGCTGAAACTTGCCAGATTGCCGCCGGTACAATATGAGCTGCTGGTCCCCATCTTGCAGGTCGCGCCTACTGTGATCACCTTTCTCGCGCAACCCGGCGAACCAACTGTTCCTAATGATGGTCCTGAGTTTCCTGCAGCGACCGCGACCACCACTCCTGCGTCTACCGCACTGTCGACTGCTCTTGACAAAGAATCTGTCGGGTCGCCCGATCCTCCAAGACTCATGCTGATGACATCGACATGGTCGCTATAGTTGCCATCGCCATTGGGGTCCATCGCCCTCTGTACTCCGGCAATTACGCTAGAAAAGCTGCCGCTGCCGCCACTATCAAGGACCTTGTAGGCGTAGAAGCTCACATCTGGCGCCACTCCTTTTATTGCGCCGTTCGCTCCGACTATCCCGGCGCAGTGTGTTCCATGTCCGTGGTCGTCCATCGGGTTAGCATCATTATTGACGAAATCCCAGCCGCCTATGACTCTGCACGATGGTCCAAGACAGCCGCCAAGGTCCGGATGGGTATAGTCGATGCCCGTGTCTATTATGGCCACTGTGATCCCCTTCCCAGTTATGTTCTGGCCTTTGCTATCGGTCGTCTTCCATAGTTCCGGCGCCCCTATTTCCGGGACGGACTGCGCCAATAAGACGGATACTTCCCGATTCGGTGAAACTGTCGTTACATAGGGGGATTTTTTAACTAAATCCAAATCGCTTTCGGAAACGTTCAGCGTGACGCCGTCTAAAAGAATCTGGAAATCATAGATGACCTTTGGCTGGCCGATTCTCTTTGAGATATCGGCGAGCGCCAGGCTATGCTCATTGGCTAGCTTGTCTTTCTGCGCCTTCAGGACATTGGGCAGATTCGTCTCGTTGGCCAGCGCCTGTTGTTCGTAGCTCTGGGCGAGCGCCAGCTTCTGTGCGCCTACAGAGCCGCCGGCTGACTGCGCCTGGGCTCGCAGTTTTTTTGCCTCGGCCCTCAAGTTATTTATCTGCTGATCGATGGAGTTCTTCTTGGCGATTATAGAGTCCTCCTTGAACTCGATTATGTAGCCTTGCGGAGGCTCTATTGAAGAAATGTTGTTTGACGTTAAAATAGTGGTTCCATTGCTAACAATCATTTGTGATGGGAACACGGATGATCTCTCTAGTATCGTCGGGTTTACATCGGTAACCTTGATCGGCTGGTCCGCGAGCTGGGCAGCACCGGCCAGATTGGCTGTGGCAAGGGCAGTGGGCGAGGATGTGAGAAGAAAATCGAAGAAACCCATGCCTAGCAAAATAAGGAATACTGCCAGAACGATGGAAGAAACAAACAAATTCTCGGCTTTCATGTCCTCTGATAATAGAACACGTATGGAATTTATAAATTTATCTTAAAATCAGCGGAAACGGAACACGTCGCTCTTCTGGACCGGCTTCAGGTCGCTGCCTATCTGCGGCAGCGGCGGCAGCTTCTCTTGCGGCGGCTTGTACCAGACAATCATGACTATCGACCCGAACACGAACTCGATCAATATCAGGGCTATGATGTATTCGAATATCCTTGAGGCGCTCGGGCCTTCCTGAGAGACAACGTACGGTGGATTCTCCAGCAGCCAGACTGTCGAGCGCTTAGACATAGTGGCGTTGGGCGCATCGAGCCTGAGCATGGCCGAGTACTGGCCAGGCTCGATATCGGTTGGCAGGACGGTCAGGCCTATTATTCGGCTCTCGTTGACATCGAGGCCGTCGTTGAGTATGAATGAGGTGGCTTGGATTCCCGCGGACAGGGATAGGACTGCGGAAACACTGGACATGCGGCAGGTGCCTGTGTTCTTTACCACCACGCTTATCTGTTTAGTGACTCGCTGCGGCACGAATATCTGGTCGGGCACAGTGACTTCCAGGCTGTTGACGCAGGCTGGCTTCGGCTGAGTGACTATAGTCCCGCCTCCAGAGGGAGGTGCTCCGCCACCGCCTCCGCCGCCTCCCCCTCCTCCGCCTCCGGTGGGCGGCTGCGGCGGTGCGGGTGGCGCTGGCGGAACGACTATGGCCAACGGACTAGAGTTCCCCCATTCGCTGTAGTCTTTACCATCATACATCCTAAGTGAACATTTCCACACGTCTCCTAACGTCAGGTTAGGGGCTAATAGCGTGGTGTTGAAGTTGGTCAATGTCGGATAATTGTTGTTGTACTGTCGCGATAGATTAAGAGCGTCGTTCTTGTACCAATTGACGGTCACATTCATCTTGTTTTGGTCTAAATCGGCTATCGTATCGTAGCAGTACAAATCTTCAGCGACCGTGTTGGTCCCTCCGCTGCTGACTAAAGATGGCCGAGGCGTGTTCGGCGGGCTGTTGACGCCCGGTGGATTGATTACCCTTAGCGCGTTAGAGTCGCCCCATGTGCTATTGTCTTTTCCATCGCTGGCCATGGCTTTGCACTGCCACTCCTGCCCGACAGACAGATTGCCTGCCATCAGGACGGCATTGAAGAACTCGTTGCTAGAAAGATTATTGAAATAATTGGTCAGGTACAGGGCGCTGTTCTTGTACCACCTGACTGTGGCGTTCATCCTGTCCCCATCCGCATCAGCTACTTTTCCTGAACAGGTCAAATTCTCTTGCGTCGTGTTTCCTCCCAGCGCGCTCACGAGGAACGGCTGGGGAGTTGCTGGAACATTGTTCGGGACGTAACAGGCGTTTGTGGCCGGGTTGCACGTTAGGCCGCTCGAACAATTACAGACGGTGCATTTATCGATTAGGTTTCCATTATCACAGTACTTCGGCTTTGTGACCGAGCACTGACTAGATGGGGTTCCGTCAGAGCAGTTTGGACCGGGCCCGGGCGTCAACGTCAAATTATTTGATGTCCCTTCGATGTAAGAATATACTCCATCAGAAAGCATCATCTTACAGCGCCATGTCTCAGGCAGCGAAATTGAGTCTCTTGTTGTAGATGCTGTTGATCCGCTGGCTTGCCCCGGTATGGAAACTTGGCCGTACCAATTGCCGTTTCTGTACCAATATATTGTAACATTCATTGGATCGTTATCGGGGTCTGTGATAACGGCAGAGCACTTGATAGTTTTTTTGGTTGCTGAACCGCTAATCACTTCAAGAAGAGGTGATGGCGTATTTGGCGGATTGTCTTGGTAGCAAATTTCTGATGTTTTATTACATCTTCCTGCATAGGTACAGCCGCAGGTGGTACACTTGTCGATTAGGGCCCCATTGTCGCAGTACTTGGGCAATGTGGTTGAACACTGGCCATACGCAGTGCCGTCAGAGCATACGGGCGAATTGTTGACTGCGCTTATGGTGAATGACTTCTTAATCTGCTGGTATGTGCCTAGATCGAAGAGCACGTCGACCTGGAGCGACCCTGGACTGCCGAACAGTTTTGTCGGATTGAACACCCAGTCGAACCTGATCGTCCCGTTGTGCACCCAGCCAGTGCCGTTGTTGTAGTCGTCAAGTATCATGGCCACTTTTCGGTTGCCTACCATGAAATCTAAGGGCACTGTGGAGTTGTAGTGCAGCGGCAGCCCTGATGTAGTGGTCAGATGGCCGGTGACTAGGACCGAAGTCAGCGCATTCTCGTACTTTATATTGCTGGCGTTGGGGGACACAGTTATGTCAAAAAGCACCGGCACCTCCTTGTAAGAGGCGTTGTACTGGGTGAAGGCGATGAAATTCTTGGACGAGTCGGACACATTGTAGCTTATTTCTATCACCGAGTCTGAAGCGCTCGTCTGGATGGTCCCTGAGAAATTGCCAGCGCCTAGATCGGTTATCGGGAGAGCGTTCCACACCCCTTTCCCTGAGCGCCATTTCATGGTCATGGAAACCGGTGACTTGGCATCAACTGCCGATAGTTTTACCGGTATCGTGCCTCCGGGGGTGAATTTCTGGGGCATCGAGAAAGACGTGATGCGCGGCGGATCTATGTCCGTGCCTGGTAGCCTGAATCCCAGGACAACCTGAGCGTCGGTGCAGACTTCTGGACCGGGAATGACATTGATTACTGCGGTGTAAAATGCCGGCGAGAGGCTATCGAAACGTCTGAGCAGGTTGAGGTATGGATGCGCAAAATACTCGTCGAGTCTTAAGCTGGTATAAACGGCGCCGTCTTTATAGAGGACGAGCGTCGGGTAGTCATACGCCCCAAGCCATTTACCGCTGCTTTGGTCGCTGATGATATTGTCGGACAGTAAGAATGACGTTGGTGTGTTGTTGGTCACTGCGGACGGGTAGAAAGGACAGCTTCCCGCGCGCTCCTCGACCACGCGACCGAATATCGGTTGGTGGTACTGCGGAAGGGCCCAACCCAAGGTCGGATAGCCGGTTATCCCCCCGAGCGGTTTGGAAAAGTCCGGTGTGAACTCTCTCCTGCTGGAACGCCCGTAATTATCGCTAACTGGACTGTATTCGTACTTGAACACGCCTTGAACATAATCCGTCCTTGTCATTCCGCTGAAGAAACGCGGCACCATCGATTGGGTGTCTACCCTCGACCACCACATATTGACTTCTCCCATAACCTTGGTTTTGTAATCAGGACCAACCGGATGTAATATCGTACCCTGAATATCGAACTTCGTCTTGTGGACAGATACCTTGCTCTTGTCAATGCCCAGGACGCTCGGGATAGAAGAGTTAACCCCGTCGAACTCCCATGATAGGAGATAGTGCAAGTCGGCTGTGCTTACCGGGTCTACGTCGGTGGAAATTGCGCCCGTTATGGCGTTCCTCCAGGTGTATTCATACCAGTGGCCTATGTTGTATTTGAAGAAATCCCACATGTCTGGTGACAGGGAGAAAGCCTCGAGGCCTATGCCCACTGTCGCGTTGTTGTCTGATATGTATACCCTTTTTGTCCTCGGCTCATACGTGGTAAAGAAATCGCGTACATCACGGTACCACGAGTCCTCGTACTGATTTTGCGAAAGGCTGAAGTTCGGCTGGGTATACCTCCAGTACATGCCGGACACTTGTAAGTCCATGATCTGGCCGCCCTCGTTCGTCAGGTTGATATCTACGGCGTGCGCATCCGCCATCTTCAGGTAGAGGTCGCGGTTTTCGCTTTTGTTCAGCGTGACCGTCGCGGAGAGGATGAAAATTTCCTCGTCGCTCCAGACCAGATTGTTACCGCTCAACGCTTGGACCGCATATGTCCCAGACGGCAAGAAAACGGTCCATGGTAGGGTCACTCCGCCGGTGTGCTTCGGGGTGCCTACGGCTATCTTGGTTTCAGGGTAGTCATATATCGCCGTGCTGCCGCCATATACTGTGAGCTCTTTTCCACTGGGGTCTAGCACGTGCACGGTCAGACGCGCTAAATCAAGGTACATGAAAGGTATGTTAGTCTCCCTTGAGCCGTCTTTGACTTTGACGAACCCGTCGTAATAGCCGTTGGGCTGGCTGGGCGATGCAGGATTAATCGAGAGTGTGGCGCTGCCCGTTTCTCCCTGATTGATTGTTAAAGAGGACGGGGTTACAGTCGACCTGTTCGTCTGGAGATTTGACGGGATGCCCATAAAACCGTCTTCATAAAGAGAGTGCCTGTCTGTGGAAGACACTGCAAAAGTTGCTGTTGGGCCGCCGTTTGATACCGAAAATCCAAGCGGGTTGGAATTCCATAAGCCGTAGTACAAAAGCGGTTGGGAAAGGAACATACTTACGTTGGCGGCTGTAGGAACGTATAGGTTTCCTGCTCCTGATTTCCACATGGTATCGCTCATCGGCTTAACGCCGGTCACCAGAGCCGATTTTACCTGCTGTGGCGTCCAGGCGGGGTGGAGCTGCTTCAATAGGGCTGCGGCGCCTGCGACGTGCGGCGTCGCCATTGATGTGCCGCTCATTGTGGCATAACTCTTGCCAAGGTATGTCGAATAGATATAGACGCCGGGCGCGGATAATTCCGGTTTGAACATTGAATTATTGATTATGCCCCTAGAGCTGAACCAGGCTATCTGGCCGTACTGGCAATAGCCGGTTGTTTGGTCCGACTTGCAGCTTGCTCCCACTGTTATCGCTTCTGGCGCCAGACCCGGGCTGCCTAAGGTCCCCATATACGGACCGCTGTTTCCAGCAGCGATGACCACCACAACTCCCGCATCTACTGCGTTCTTAACAGCAACACAGTCGGCCCCGCAGCCAGAATCAGACCCAAGGCTCATGCTTATGACTGTGGCATGGTCGCTGTAATCGCCGTCCTGGTTCGGGTCCATCGCCCTCTCCATAGCTAGGATAACATTAGATATTGAGCCACTGCCACCGCTGTCAAGAACCTTGTAAGCATAGAACTTGACGTCTGGCGCCATCCCTTTCAAATAGCCGTTCGCTCCGACTATGCCTGCGCAGTGGGTGCCATGCCCGTGGTCATCTTTTGGATCTGCGTCGTTATTGACGAAATCCCATCCGCCTATCACCCTGCACGACGGCCCGAAGCAGCCGCCCAGGTCCGGGTGGGTGTAATCTATTCCCGTGTCTATTATAGCCACTGTGACTCCTTTCCCAGTGACGTTCTGGCCTAGACTATCGCTCATTTTCCATACGTCCGGCGCTCCCGTCATTGGCACAGACTGAGTCAAATAGGCCTTGACTATCGAGTTTGGGCTTATGCTCTTGACGTATGGGGAATCGATGAGCTTTTCTGATTCTTGTTTCGTTATATTTAGCACCAAGCCGTTGACTGCTTTTTTGAACAGGCCTATCTGGTTCAGCTTTCCGAGCCGTTGTTGGATGTCTTGCGCGGCATTTCTCTGTTCGGTGTCTATTTTGCTAGTCTGGTCGGCAAGCAGGCTTCTGAGGTCTTTCTGCTTTGCTGACGCCAGGCTGTCCATGGAGTCAGCGAGGGTGTTTTTTGTGATTCTTTGGGAACCTATCGAGTAGGCGGCCTCTTCCCTGAGTCTTTCCGCGTCTTGCCTGAGCGCGTCGATCTCTTTGCTGAGGCCGGCGCTTTTGGAAACCAGCGACTCCTCCTTTAGCTCGATGATGTATCCTTCCGGTTCCTGAACTCCAGTCGTTTCAAACGTTTGGTTCAGGTAGTCTAGAGTCGTCTCCTCCTCGAGTGATGTCAAACCGCTCGTTGCGGCTTTCAGACTAGTTCTATCAGATATGCCGTTAACGAAAGACTCAGACGGTTGGGCGATACATGTTTTTGTGTTTGGGTCGCAAGTCTGGCTATTTGGGCAGCCGCAGTTGGAGCAGGATATCACCAGCTTCCCTAACAGGCAGTAGTACGGCTTGGTGACAGAACATTTGCCATAGAGCGTGCCGTCTGAACAAGTATCTGGAGTCAAATTAGAGACGGCCAACGCGCTGGTCGGGGGCGTTGTCAGCAGGAAATCGAAGAAGCCCATGCCTAGCAAAACCAGGAAGACTGCTAGAACGATGGAAGAAACAAACAAATTCTCGGTTTTCATGCGCTCTTAGGAGATAACGCGCGCGGATTATAAAAACGTTGGCAAAAACTAAATCTATTTTAACTGGAACGGAGTAAAGACAACCATGACCGAGACTCTGGCGATACTGGCC
>Ga0315279_10001384_pt1 | contig 40744 bp, 36 predicted proteins | sample YL17G06_20_MG_FD_203694 | JGI IMG/M metagenome (GOLD analysis project Ga0315279, IMG submission 203694) | Sediment microbial communities from Yellowstone Lake, YNP, Wyoming, USA - YL17G06_20 | ecosystem: Environmental > Aquatic > Freshwater > Lake > Sediment | place: USA: Wyoming | collected...
TGGGTCCATGGACTTTCGCCCCCCACCTGGTCGTCGAAGATATTTTTTTGCTTTCAAACGCTTATGCTTTGGGATCAGCGGTTCAACCCGCTTCCAAAGCTCATCTGACACCGTCCATGATTTTATAACCCCCATGGCCGGTTTATATCACTTAACGCCACAAAGGTCAAATATTATTTACGGATAAGCTCTAAATGACTGGAAGGCATTTGATGAATATCAATGTTGAGGAAATCAGTTCGATCAAGAAGAAGGTGAATATTGAGATCCCGGGAGAGGAGGTGACAAAAGAGATCGACTCCTTTTTTGAGGAGTTGAGGAAGAAGGCCAAAATCAAGGGGTTCCGCCCAGGAAAGGCCCCAAGGAGCATTTTGGAAAGGCATTTCAAAGATTATGTCAAGGCCGAGGTCCTCCAGAAATTGATACAGGATACTTATACAACCGTCCTTTCGGAGAAGGATTTTCATCCGGTCTCTGACCCCGTGATCGAACCTGGGGAGCTGGAGAATGGAAAACCATTTCAATACTCTGCCACCATTGAAGTGAAGCCTGAGATCAAATTGGAAGGATACTTAGGATTGAAGATCGAAGGGAAGAAGGAGGAGGTAAAAGAGGAAGAGGTGGAGGAGCGGCTGAAAAGGCTTCAAGAACTTCATGCCCATTTGAAAACCATTTCGGAGGCAAGACCCATCGAGAATGGAGATTATGTCATCGTCGATTATGAAGCAACGATGGATGGCAAACCGCTGGAGGAGGGGAAGGCGATCGATTTCACTGTGGAGGTGGGAAGCGGCCGGTTCATTCCGGCCTTCGAAGAGAACGTGATTGGTCTGAGACCGGAGGAGGAAAAGGAGATCGCTGTGTCCTTCCCCGAGGATTACGGATACAAGAAGTGGGCCGGGAAGACGATTTCATTCCATGTTAAAATTAAAGAAATTAAAGAGAAGATCCTCCCCCTCTTGGATGATGAATTTGCAAAGGATCTGGGAAATTATTCTTCCCTGGAAGAGTTGAAGGTGAAATTGAGGGGAGAGATTGAAAAGGAAAAGGAGTTGGCGTTGGAGCGCCAGTTGAAAGATCGGATGGTGGATCAGCTGCTTCAGGCGAACTCCTTCGAGGTTCCTGAAATTTTGGTGGAGGAGCAGACCAAGGCCTACGTTTCAGACACCAAGTTGAGGTTGGCCACCCAGGGAGTGGACCTCAAGAATCTGGGCGTCTCAGAGGATAAACTCCAAGAAGATTATCGAGAGATGGCAAGGAAGCAGGTCAGGACCTTCCTGATCCTGGAGAAGATAGCGAGTCAAGAAGGTATTACCGTCACCGATGAAGAGGCAGAGGATCGCCTCAGAGAGATTTCGGAAAGGACTCATCAGAAGTTCGATATGGTGAAGCGATATTATGAAAAGAATGGGTTAATCCCAGAGGTGAAGGCAGGGATCATGAGCAATAAGACCCTGAATTTTCTCCTTCAGAAGGCTAACATTTCTACCTGATGGTAGGCAGAAACTATCTTTGAGGGAAGATGCGATGACATTAATACCGATTGTGATTGAAAGGGATGGGAGAGGCGAACGAGCCTATGATATCTACTCTCGGCTTTTGAAAGAGCGGATCGTCTTCGTTGGAACGGCCATCGATGATGATGTGGCGAATCTGGTAATTGCCCAGATGCTTTTTTTGGAGTCGGAAGATCCGGATAAGGACATTCACCTCTATATTAATTCTCCCGGAGGGATTGTTACCTCTGGGCTCGCCATCTATGATACCATACAATATATTCGTCCCAAGGTGTCCACGTTATGCATGGGGCAGGCCGCCAGCATTGCCGCTCTTCTTCTGGCCGCGGGAGAGAGGGGAAAACGATACGCCCTTCCCCACTCGAGGATCCTCATCCACCAGCCGATGGGAGGTTTCCAGGGACAGGCTTCCGATGTGGACATTCAGGCAAGGGAGATCCTTCGTCTCCGAGAAGAATTGAATGCGATTCTGGTCAAACACACGTCCCAAACGGTGGAAAGGATCCAGGCTGATACCGACCGAGATTTTTACATGACAGGAGCCCAGGCTAAGGAATACGGCATTATTGATGAAGTGGTCATCCAACGCCCCGTCCGGTCTCAGGGGTAGCTTTCAGGAGGGTTTTCGGAAAGGAGAAGGAGATGAAGGCGAACGGAGGAAATTACGGGACCGTCTTGCATTGTTCTTTCTGTGGAAAGAGTCAAGATGAGGTGAGGAAGCTCATCGCTGGCCCCACCGTCTATATCTGTGACGAATGCATCGAACTCTGTAACGAGATCATCGTCGAGGAGACCGAGGACCGATTCGTTCCGGGAAGATTGACCGTTCCCAAACCCATGGAGATCAAAGCGAAGTTAGACGAGTATGTCATCGGCCAGGAGCATGCGAAGAGGATCTTGTCGGTGGCTGTCCACAATCACTATAAACGGATTGACTCACGGGTCTTGTCAGGAGATGTGGAACTTCAGAAATCGAATATCATTCTCATCGGACCCACGGGATCCGGAAAAACGCTACTCGCCCAAACGCTTGCGCGCATCCTCGATGTACCCTTCACGATCGCTGATGCCACTTGTCTGACGGAGGCAGGCTATGTGGGCGAGGATGTGGAGAATATCATCCTCAACCTCCTTCAGGCGGCTGATTATGATATCGAACGGACTCAGAAGGGGATCGTCTATATTGACGAGATCGATAAGATCTCGAGAAAATCGGACAGTCCTTCCATCACACGAGATGTTTCAGGAGAAGGAGTGCAGCAGGCCCTGCTCAAGATTATCGAAGGGACCATTGCGAGCATTCCTCCGAAAGGAGGTCGAAAACACCCTCAGCAGGAATTTATTCAAATTGACACGACCAACATCCTCTTCATCTGCGGAGGGGCTTTCGTTGGGTTGGAAAAATTGATCGAACAACGGATCGGTGAAAAAACCATCGGTTTTGGAGCGGATATCAAATCCCAACATGAAAGGGATATGGGAGAATTGCTGAGAGAGGTTCAACCAGAGGATCTCCTAAAATTTGGATTGATTCCTGAATTCATCGGAAGGCTTCCGGTGATCACTACCCTGGAAGAGCTCAGCATCGATGCTCTCGTCGATATTTTGAAGAAACCGAAGAATGCCTTGGTAAAGCAGTATCAGAAACTCTTCGATTTTGAGAATGTGAAACTCCGATTTACCGAAGGGGCTTTGATGGCCATTGCCAAGGAGGCACTCAAGAGGAAATCCGGGGCCCGAGGTCTTCGAGCGATTATGGAAAACATCATGTTGGATGTGATGTACGAGATCCCTTCCCAACCCAATATCCGTGAATGCATTATCAGTGAAGAGGTTGTTCTCCATCACGAGAGCCCGATCCTGCTGTATGAGAAGGAAGTGGAAGTCGCCTAAAAATCACAAATCCGAAGCACGAAATCCCTGCCTTCGCCGGAGCGGCTTCGCGCAGGCAGGCGAAATCCTAAACAAGTCCCGTCAAGGCGGGATTCCAAATCAAAATGACCAAAACGAATAGACATTTTTTGAATTTTGAAATTTGGATTTATTTCGAATTTCGATATTCGAATTTCGAATTTTTTATTAACTGACAAAGTTATGTCCCAACATTCTGTTGAAAAAAGCAAGGCTTTGGTTGTTCCGCTACTCCCGTTGAGGGATATCGTCATTTTCCCTCATATGGTGGTTCCACTTTTTATAGGGAGGGATCGGTCCATCCGTGCCATTGAGTCCGCGATGGAAAAGGACCGAAAGATCCTTTTCGCTCTGCAGAAAGATGCCAAAGTGAATGATCCGAAAGAAGGGGATATTTATCCCATCGGGACTCTGGGGACGGCCATCCAATGTTTGAAACTTCCCGACGGGACGGTGAAGGTCCTGGTGGAAGGGGAGCGCCGTGGAGGGATCCTTCGATTCATTCCGAATGAACCATTCTACCAGGTCGAGGTGGCAGAGGTTGAGACGCCATACCAGATGATACTGGAGTTAGAGGTCTTGATGAGGAGCGTCAGGAAAACCTTTGAAACCTACGGAAAATTAAACCAACACATTACTCCCGAAATGATGGCCTCCATGAAGGGTATCAACGACCCCAATCGGTTGGCCGATACGATGGTCGTCCATCTCGGTTTGAAATTGGAAGATAAAATGAAGCCCCGCTTTTTGGGCGGGGCTTTTTCATTCTGGCGGGAGCGACGGGGATCGAACCCGCAACCTCCGGCGTGACAGGCCGGCGCTCTAACCGGTTGAACTACGCCCCCAATTTCATTTCCGATTTCAGATTATAGATCTTAGATTAAATCTAATTCATCAATCCGAATTCCGCAAGCCCCAATGCAATGGTAGGCGGAACAGGGATTGAACCTGCGACCTCCGGCTTGTAAGGCCGGCGCTCTCCCAACTGAGCTATCCGCCCTGAATGCTCTTATCTTATTGAATCATCCTCCAGATGTCAAGTAATGTTGGTTTACCGAGGAGCGCATCGCTGCCTCCATGTGGCTGGTAAAGAAAGAAGGGTGTTAGCTAAAATTTAAAACTGCAAACCTTAAAGTCCAAAAATGCACCGCTCCTAATCTCCTCTCCCCGAGGGGAGAGGATGAAGGTGAGGGGGTTATTCCTAATCCACCCTCACCCCAACCCTCTCCCGCCAGCGGGAGAGGGAGAAACTACTGATTTCAATCGTGTGATGGTTTGGTCACAATTGAACCGCGTGCCATGGCCAACTTTAAAGAGATTAGGTGTGCACTTTTAATTCTTAAATGACAAGTGCAGGAAGAGGGGTTGATTTGGCCTGGAAAATCATATAAATTACCATCCATCGGCATTTCTAAATGACGAAGGTGTTTGTATCTCAAAGACGATGAGGAGGAGATGAGAATGGAAAAGAAAGAGAAGCCTTTAGAGAAGATGACTGCAAAGGAACTGAGAGAGATGGCCCTCGGAGTGCCGGGAATTCATGGGGTCCATGCCATGAAAAAAGAGGAGTTGATTGAAGCCATCCGGAAAGCGAAGGGCATCACCGAGCCAGAGCCGAAAAAAGAAAAAGTGGTTGTCGCTAAGAAAGAGAAAGTCGTTCTGACGGTCGCACAGCTAAAGCAGAAGGTGAGGGAGCTGAGGCTGAAAAAAGAGGAAGCCCTTCAACAGAGAAATTTGAAAATGGAAAAGATTTTGAGAAAACAAATCAGCCGATTGAAAAAAAAGACGCGGCGAGCCGCCTAATAACGATAGAGGTTAAAGGACCGCCCCGGAGGGGCTTGAGGAGCGGTCGTAACGACCTTGAGGCTGGAGGCAAAAAACCTCTTTAACCTCAAACCTCAAGTGAAACGCTCCTTAAGCGAAGCGATCCTCAAACGAAGCGTTCAAGCTATGCCCAAAGTTTCCGTCATCATTCCTACGTATAATCGTCTTCCCATGTTGAAGGAGGCCGTGGATTCTGTCCTGAGCCAAGATTTTGAAGATTTCGAACTGATCGTTGTGGATGATGGTTCTAACGACGGAACTGGGGAGGAGATCAAGAAGTATGGAGGGAGGGTCAGGTTCCTTCAATATTCTGAGAACCGGGGAGTGAGTGCTGCCAGAAATAGGGGTGTCCTTCATGCCAGGGGGAAATATGTCGCCTTTTTGGATTCCGATGATCTTTGGGTGAAGGGGAAATTAAAAATTCAAGTGTCCTTCCTGGATGACAACCCACAATATCCTCTTTGTTATACGGATGAGATCTGGATTCGAAGAGGGAGGAGGGTCAACCCGAAGGTCAAGCACACCAAATATTCTGGTTGGATCTTTGAAAAATGTCTCCCTCTCTGTATCATTAGCCCCTCCTCTGCTGTGATGAGAAAGACACTCTTTTCGAAAGTCGGTCTCTTTGACGAAGCTCTTCCAGTGTGTGAGGATTATGACTTCTGGCTCAGGGTGTTGGCACGTTTTCCTATCTTTTTTATTAATCGGAAGTTGATCATCAAGCGGGGCGGTCATCCTGATCAACTCTCACAGCGATCTTGGGGAAATGACCGTTATCGGGTGATCGCTCTGGAAAAACTTCTCTCGGAACCATTTATCACTCCAGAGGAGAGAGAGATGGTTCTCGAAGAGATGAAAAGGAAATGCAAAATCCTCTCGAAGGGGTTTTTTAAGAGAGGAAATGAACTGGAAGGAAAATACTACCAAGAAATCATGAGGCGATATGGAATAGAAATATAAATCCATTGCCGATTTCCGATTGCCAATTGTCGATTGAAAATTAGAAATTGCAAATCGAAAATGTTTGAACGGGTGGTTGAGATGGAGACAATTCAAAAGATAGCCCTGCAACAGATTGATGTGGCGGATGAGACCTTCTCTGTGAATTTCTTGGCTGATCTCGGAAGGCTTCGATCTTCTATCCAAGAGTTGGGATTAATTCAGCCGGTTTTTTTAAGAAAGAAACAGGATGGATACCAAATCATCTGCGGGTTCAGAAGAATTTTTGTCTTTCTTGAATTGGAGATTTCTGAGATCGAGGCGAGGGTGTTCGAAGACAAGGGGACGGAAGATTTCAGATTATTTTCCATCTCCCTCCATGAAAATCTGACAACGCGCGGGTTCAATACTGTTGAAAAAGCAATTGCCTTAGAAAAGCTAATTCATCATTTTCAAATTGATCCAATCATTGTGGTTAAGACCTTTCTCCCCTTATTCTCTTTGGAGCCGAATGAGAAGATATTGAACACCTACTTATCCCTTGCTCAAATGGAAGATAAGTTAAAAAGATATATATTGAAGGAGGAGGTGTCCCGTTTCAATATACGGATTTTTTCGGCCTTTACCCCAGAAGATCGAATGGCCCTCCTTTCACTGATTTCTCCCCTGAAACTGGGTGAAAATCACTTGAGAGAGATGCTCACCCTTTTGGAAGAGATCTCCCGCAGGGATCGATGCGGGGTGAGAGAGATTGTTGGTCGGCCGGAAATTGAGGCCATCCTTTCCCAAATGGAACTTACCCCGTCTCAGAGGACCGAGCAGGTGAGAAGAGTTCTCATGGATTTCCGTTATCCAGAGATGCGTCAATGTGAAGAGAAGTTTGAGAAAAAGAGAAAGGACTTGAATTTGCCTTCCCATGTATCGATCCATCATCCCCCCTTTTTTGAGGGGACAGGGTTAAGGGTCGAATTTCAATTTGAGACAGTGGAGGAATACCAGAATATCCTGCAATCGTTATCGAACCTTGCACATAAGAAAGGGTTTGAAGAGATGCTCGGGTTATGATCATAGATTTCAGATTGCAAATCGCAAATTGCAAATTGAAAAGCTTCAAAATCTAACATCTGAAATTTGAAATCTGAAATTAGTGCCATGTTGCCGTTTGATATTGAAAAAATCTATCTCGACGAGGAGGCTGAGAAGGATTGGGTTTCCCAAACCGTCTTAAGGGGTCTTCCCCATATCCCTGTAGAAAGGATTGAAGATAAGAGATCCCTGATCAAACAGTTTCTTTCTATGCAAGATCCGATTGGGATGGGTAAAAAAAACCTTCTCATTACTCGTTTTTATGGAAGGCGTTTGAAACCATGTCCAGGGACCTCCCGGCATATCTGCTGCGGGTACTATGTGATCAACGCCGTCACCAATTGTCCGATGGACTGTTCCTACTGCGTTCTTCAAGGATACCTCAATAATCCCTTTCTTACCCTATATACCAACTGGGATGACCTCCTTCAGGAGATCGATACCTTTCTTTCCAGGAATTTCCAACCCTCCCTTCGATTAGGAACAGGAGAACTCTCTGACAGCTTGGCTTTAGATTCCGTCTTTCCCCTCTCACAGATCCTCGTCCCTTTTTTTGCGGAGAGAAAAAATGGAATTCTGGAGCTAAAGACGAAGTCAGCCGAAGTCAATCGTCTCCTCCACCTGAATCATCGGGGAAAGACTATCATTTCGTGGTCGCTCAATCCTCCTAAAATGATCGAAGAAGAAGAGATTGGAACTGCTGCCTTAGGGGAGCGGATTGATGCTGCGAAAAGATGTGAAAAAGAAGGTTACCCTATAGGATTTCATTTCGATCCAATCATATTTCATGAAGGCTGGGAGAAGGGGTACCAGGAAACGATCCATTCCCTTTTCAAACGAATCGATCCCAAAAGGGTAGTCTGGATCAGTCTCGGAGGATTTCGATATCCACCCCGACTCAAAGGGATTGCTAAGGACCGTTTCCCAAAAACCAGGATATTTTTGGGTGAATTGTTTCCGGGGAGGGATGGGAAATTCCGTTATTTTAAGGAAATTCGCATTAAGATGTATCGTAAGATGGTAGAGTGGTTGGGAGAGGTGGATCCTGATCTTTTTATCTACCTGTGCATGGAGAGCCCAGAGGTTTGGGAAAAGGTTTTCGGCTGGGCACCATCAAACAGTGGCCGTTTGAACCACCTTTTCGAGGAAAGGGTTGGAAGGTTTTTAAGAAGATGAGAGAAAGAAAACGAACCCGATTGGAAAATTACGATTACTCTAAGAATGGATATTATTTCATAACCATTTGCGCAGAAAATAGGGAGGAGTGGTTTGGGAAAGTAGAAAAAGAGGAGATGATTTTGAATCAATATGGAAAAATTGTTAATCAGTGCTGGGATGATTCGCCCTCCCATTATTTAAATTGTTCATTAGATACATTCGTCATAATGCCAAATCACATACACGGGATAATTGTGATTTTGAACAATAACACTGTAGGGAACGGTTTGAAACCGTTCCCTACCCATGGATTGTCAGAGATGATCCGTGGATTTAAGACATTTTCATCACGAAAAATAAATGAAGAGATTAAGAATGATAATAAATTTCAATGGCAAAAATCTTTTTACGATCATGTCATAAGGAACGAGAAATCTCTGTATAACCTGAGGCATTATATCACCTTCAATTCCTTGAAATGGGAATTGGATATAGAAAACAGAAGGAATGTAAATCGGGGGTCCTTGAAAACGGGCTGCAAAGAGTACTACAGAAGTATAATTGAAGATGATCCGATGAAGAATGTCAATCCGGAGGTGAAAGAATGAAACTTAGAGGAAAGGTTGCACTGATCACTGGTTCTACCCGAGGGATCGGGAAAGAGTTTGCCATGGGGTTTGCCAAAGAGGGCGCAGAGGTCATCATCAATGGCAAAAATTTGGAGAAGGCAAAGGCAGTGGCCAAAGAGATAGAGGGTCTCGGGGTGCGATCCATGGCCATTGGTGCAGATGTCTCTCTATCTCAAGATGTGACAAAGATGGTGGAAGAGATCACCCACTCATTCGGGAGAATCGATATCCTGGTGAATAATGCTGGAGTCAACCCTTTCATCTTGGAAGCGGAAAAGATCAAAGAGGAGGGTTGGGATCAGGTCATCGATGTAAATCTAAAAGGTGTGTTTCTTTGCTGCCAGGCAGTGGGAAAGAAGATGATCCAGCAAGGAGGTGGAAAGATCATCAACATCTCCTCTGCGGCAGGAATCCTCGGTGAGCAAGGTTTTTTACCCTATTGTGTCAGCAAGGCGGGAGTGATGGTGTTAACTCGAGTCCTGGCCTACGAATGGAGTAAGTACCATATCATTGTGAACGCCATTGCTCCAGGGTTTGTCGCAGGGGGGATGAATACACCCATCCTCAATAAAGAAATCCTTGTTTCTGGATTAACGCAACAGGTTCCTCTTAAAAGGCTTGGAAACCCAGAAGAGATTGTGAAGATCGCCCTGTTTTTGGCCTCTGATGATTCCAGTTATATCAATGGAACAACCATCGTTGCAGATGGAGGGATGACAGGTTATCACCCCGTTGGATTTATTGATCTAATTGCTGAGATGATGAAGAAAAAATCTTCCTAATCCCCCCACCCCCCTTCAGCAAAAGAGGGTAATAGCGGGATTTTAGGTGTTGACAATCGATTCAGAGTTTGAGAATATAAGGCATCTTCAATCGGGGAGAGAAAACGTTTAAATTATAGAAAGGAGGGGTTCAAGGAGGAAGTTTAAGGAACAATAACTATTCAAATTAACTCAGGAGGTGAGATAAGAATGAGACAGATGGGTTCCATGAAAGGGTTTACATTAATCACAGTGTTTTCTGCCCTGCTGTTTATTTTTTGTTCTACCCGTGCTAACGCTGAGCGCACGATCAAGGTAGGGATCCTCGACACCTACAGCGGGCCACCCGCCGTTTATGGAAATGATGCACTAAACGGCTTCAAACTGGCATTAAATGATATCAACAAAAAAGGTGTTCTGGGGTCCAAGATCGAATTTACAACTCGTGACGACAAATTTAAGGTGGATATTGGACTCAGCATGGCCAAAGAGTTGGTCATGATGGAAAAGGTTGACCTTATTGTTGGGACCATCAACAGTGCTGTTTCCTTGGCTGTATCGGATTATCTGAAAGGGGAAAAAGTGCCCTTCATCGTTTGGATTTCAAAGACTGAGAAAATCACTGGAGAGAAAGGGCATCGTTATGTTTTTTCTACGGCTGAAAACACATATATGGCTGGCAAAGCCGGAGGTGTTGCTTTGAGTAAGAAACCGTATATGAAATATTGGATTGCAGGTGATGATTATGAGTACGGGCATGCCATCGCTGATGCTGCCTGGCGCAACCTAAAGGCAATGAAACCCAAAGTGGAGTTAATCGGTCAGTCGTGGTGGAAGGTTGGAGAACCTGACCTGATACCTTATATTACTGCGATTACGTCTGCTAAACCAGATGCTGTAATTTTTGCAACTGGGGGTGCGAGCATGACCAATGCTCTAAAGGCAATCAAGTCGACCGGTATGTCTGAAAAGATTCCTATTTGGATTCATACCGCCACAGACCATGCCGTTCTCAAACCATTAGGCGCAGAAGCTCCCGAAGGTGTTTTGGGCACCATGGACTATCATTTTTATCATCCGGATTCCCCAGCCAATAAAGCTTTTGTCAAGGCTTTCCAAGATGCTTATGGAAGTCCACCGGGATTTCCGGCTTTCCATGGATATATTACAGCCCATTTAATTGCTAAAGCATTTGCCAAAGCAGGCGCTATAGATAAGGAAAAATTTATTAATGCCATTGAGGGGATGAAAGTAGATAGCCCGGTGGGTGGAGTAGAGATGCGAGCCTGTGACCATCAAGCTGTGTTACCTTTATTTTTGGGCGTAACTAAGAAAGTGCCCCAATATGACTTTCTCATCTCTACGGATATCGTTACTCTTACCGGCAAGGAGGTTATGCCTACTTGTGAGGAGATCAAAAAGGCACGCGGAGGATCATAATTCTCTGGAAGGACAAGGGAACTGGGCAATCCGGCTCTCCTGAAATCACACAAATTAACTGAGGAGGTGGAACAAAATGAAAGGAATTTTTAGCATGAGAACTTTTGCATTCTTTGCATCCATGTTGGCTGTATGGCTTATTCTCCTTCCTGCGGGTGTTAGAGCCCAAGGTCCAATTAAAGTAGGGATCATAGATACCTATTCCGGGCCCCCCACCACGTTTACATATGACGTTCGAGATGCTTTTAAATTGGCCATTGATGAAATTAATGCGAAAGGCGGAGTCCTGAAAAAAAAGATAGAATTTACAACAAGAGATGACAAATTCAAGGTCGATCTCGCTCTAAGTATGGCCAAAGAACTGGTGATGGATGAAAAAGTAGACATCCTGATGGGTACGATTAATAGCGCTGCTACTCTGGCCGTATCCGAATATTGTAAAACCGAGAAGATACCTTTCATCGTCACATTTTCTAAGAGCGACAAGATCACGGGAGAGAAAGGCCATCGATACGTATTCGAAGTGTCCGAAAATACAGCAATGATCGGTAAGGCAGCCGCGGCTGGTTTAGCTAAGAGACCCTATGTGAAATACTGGATCGCTGGTGATGATTATGAGTATGGGCATGCCTGTGCTGAGGGTACCTGGAGCAATCTCAAGAAACTAAAGCCCAAGGTAGAGCTGATGGGGCAGTCATGGTGGAAGGTAGGAGAGCCGGAGTTGACGCCTTACCTGACTGCAATTTCGGCAGCAAAGCCCGACGCTGTCATTTTTTCTCCGGGTGGCGCAACTATTACGAATCTCATGAAGGTCTCCAAAACAACTGGATTTGCAGAGAAGTTTCCGATATGCTTACACACTGCCACAGAGCATAGTAACCTGGCACCTCTTGGTCCAGATGCTCCTGAGGGAGTGATTGGCACTTCAAACTATCATTTTTACTATCCGGATACTCCGAAGAACAAGGCCTTCGCTAAAGCCTTTAAAGATGCTTATGGAAGGGAGCCCAAGGTGGGTGCTCTCTATGGGTACCTTGCTGCACAGTTTATTTCCAAGGCACTTGTAAAAGCAGGGAAGATGGATAGAGAGAAATTCATCGATGCCTTAGGCGGGCTGAAAGTAGATAGTCCAATTGGTGAGATAGAGATGCGAGCCTATGATCACCAGGCCATGTTGCCAATGTATATGGGTGTGACCAAGAAAGTACCGGAATATCCTTTCCTCATTGCAACGGATATTGTGACGATCCCTGGTAGAGATGTGATGCCCAGCATTGAAGAGATCAAGAAGGCTCGAGGTCAGTAAAACTCCTCTATTTCATTTAAGAAGGCTTGGGTATGGTCCCTGTCTCCAAGGCGGAGGGGGATCATACCCTTTATAAATTTTCCTCTTCGAGTGAGAGACTGCATCAAAGGGAATCAAGATGACATTTGGTCCAGCAGAACTCATCTGTCAATTGTTGGTAGGAATTAGCAGGTCGATGATTTTGTTCATCGTTTGCGCCGGATTAAGTTTCGTACTGGGTGTCCTTAGAATCCCAAATATCGCCCATGGTACGCTTTACATGATTGGAGCTTTCGCCACCTTTAGCATCACAAAAATGTTTGCTGGATCTGCTGGTTTTTGGGTCGCATTAATCGTGGCTCCTTTATTGGTCGCAGTGGTCAGTCTCATTGCGGAGAGGGTTCTGTTCTGCCATCTCTATCAGAGAGAGCACCTGATGCTGCTTTTATTTACCTTTGCCATATCGCTTATCCTGGGAGATTTAGTAAAGATTGTTTGGGGTGCAGAATATAAGTCAGTTTCAGCACCCGCTTTACTGAAGGGGTCTATCTCCATACTGGGTGCATCTTTCCCACGCTATAATTTATTCCTTATCCTCATTGGCCCCCTTGTGGCCATTGCTCTTTGGCTCTTTACTAATAAAACCAAGGTGGGTAAGATCTCCCGGGCGGCGGCAGTGGATAGGGAGATGGTGGGAGTGTTGGGTGTTAATGTTAGCTGGGTATTTGCAATCGCTTTCGTCATTGGGTGTTACCTTGCTGGAGTAGGAGGAGCCTTGGTTGCCCCTACAGTAAGTATTACCTTAGGGATGGATCACACTCTCATCATCGAAGCTTTTCTCATTGTGATTATCGGAGGATTGGGCAACATGTGGGGTGCTCTCGTCGGTTCTCTTATCTTCGGTGTGACACACTCCTTTGGCGTTTTGTTCTGGCCTCAGTTTGCTATTGTTTTCCCCTATATGGCAGTAGTCATTGTGCTACTTCTGCGGCCTAAAGGGCTGCTTAAATCGGTCTGGTAGAAGGGAATAGGATTTGTTCAAAAACATTATTCGTTCAAAATGGTTTGGGCCAACAACGGGTCTTTTTATTATCCTCCTTATTTTGCCCTTATTCGTTCCTAGATTTTACGTCTACATACTCTCCTTGATATATGTCACTTCTTTACTGGCGATGAGCCTCAACATGGTTGTTGGCCATGGCGGGATGTTCCAGTTTCATCATGCTGTTTTTTATGGAGTAGGAGCTTATACGATCGCCCTGATGCTGACCAAAACCTCAATGCCCATTTGGGTCGGTTTTATTGCGGGACCCATTGCGGCAGCTATAACAGGTTTGATCATTGGTTGGTTTTGTGTCAGGCTCACCAGGCTTTACTTTGGCATGCTCCAAATTTCTTTGGGCTCACTGATTTGGGCGATTGTTTTTCGTTGGTATAATTTTACGGGAGGCGATGATGGCATACACGGCATCCCTATGCCCTCGCTTATTTCCTCTTCGAGGGGTTCTTATTACTTCATCCTGATCATCCTCTTGATCTGTCTTGTTTTGATGTACATGATTTTAAAGTCTCCATTTGGGAGCACCCTGCAAGCGATTCGGGACAATTCGCAACGATGTGAAGCAGTGGGTGTCAACGTCAGGCACTATCAACTCCTCGGGATTGTCATTGCCACCTTCTTTGCTGGAGTTGCTGGCGTTCTTTTTGTGGTGTTGGAACGGTCAGTTTTTGCTGAAATGCTCTTTTGGGTTTTGTCCCTTGAGATATTCATCATGTGCCTTTTAGGAGGGTGGTTTACTTTTGCTGGCCCTATGTTAGGAGCAGCCATTATTGTGGCTTTACGAACTTTTGTTGGAAAATATACCGAGTACTGGACCTTGATTCTTGGGGTTATGTACATTCTGGTGATTTTCTTTTTGCCAGAGGGCGTCATGAGCTATTTCCAAGAGATATTTAAGACTCAGACTAAAGAAGTGGCACAAGGAGGGCAGTCCATAGATGCTGCAAGTGGAAAGCCTCACTAAGTCATTTGATGATTTCATGGCTGTCAACGGAGCTAACCTCAGCGTTGGTAAAGGAGAGATTGTGGCCGTGATTGGTCCCAATGGTGCTGGGAAAACCACCTTATTTAACCTCATCACGGGTGCACTGAAGCGGGATAGAGGGAGAATTATTTTTAAAGGTGAGGATATTAGCGAATTACCCCCTTACAAAATCTGCAAGAAAGGAATTTCCCGATCCTATCAGATTGTGAACATCTTTCCCCGACTTACCATCTTTGGGAACGTTCAGGTCGCTGTGCTGTCCCAGCAGAGAAGAAGTTCCAATCTTTTCCGGCCGGCTCAAAACATAGCTGTCAAGGAGACGAGAACTATTTTGGAAACCGTTGGTTTATTAGATAAAGAAAATAACATTGCTGTCTCTCTCTCCCATGGTGACCAGAAAATATTGGAGATAGCCATTGCCTTGGGGAATGAGCCAGAACTACTGATTCTGGATGAACCTACGGCTGGCATGTCTCCAGAGGAAACCTTAGCGACGATAGAGCTCATTAAACGGTTGGCTCAGATTCGAGGTTTAACCATTTTATTCTGTGAGCATGATATGGAAATTGTTTTCTCCATTGCCCAAAGTATCATGGTGATGCGGCAAGGGCAAACTATTATTCAGGGAAAACCAGAAGAAGTCAGACACAATCCAGTAGTCCAGGAAGCCTATTTAGGAGTTGAGTGATGCTTGAAGTCGAAGGAATTCACACCTTCTATGGTCTGAGCCATATTTTATTCGGTGTCTCGTTGAGGGTTGATCCAAAAGAAGTGGTATGTCTCTTGGGACGAAATGGAGCAGGGAAAACCACCACCATGAAGAGCATCATTGGCATTACACCCCCAAGGCAAGGGAGCATCAGGTTTAAGGGGGAGGAGATTATCGGCATGGAGCCCTATTTGCTCACACGAAAGGGCATCGGCTATATCCCTGATGATAGAAGGATCTTTGCGGACCTTTCGGTGAGGGAAAACTTAGAGATCGGTGAGAGAAAAGCCAAGGGAGGGGAGGGATGGAGCAGGGAAAAAATTTACGGGATGTTCCCTGCCCTGAAAGATATAGAGTCTCGCAGAGGTGGTTGCCTTAGCGGTGGGGAACAGAAGATGTTAGCCATTGCTCGGGCATTGATGGGGAATCCAGAGTTTCTGCTCCTTGACGAGCCTTTTGAAGGGTTGGCACCCGTGCTGGTACATGCTTTAGAAGATCGGATAAAAAGGCTAAGGGAAGCTGGTTTGACCGTCCTCATTGCTGAACAGAATGTGAGATCAACCCTGAGATTGAGTGACCGTGGCTATATCATCGATAACGGGCAAATCCGTTATCATGGAAGCATAGAAGAACTGAGAGATAATGAGGAAGTGAGGAAAAAATACCTTCTGGTATAGCTTTTGGTCTCCCTCCTCAAAAATCAACATATTCGCCAAAGCTACCTCGGCCTTTAAATCAATTGCGGAATGCGGATTGTCAATTGCGGAACGAAGCCTTTTCCGGTTATGTTTATGTATTCCGAAATCCGTATGTATAGTGGGGAAGAATAGTGAAAATCAGGATTCCGCAACTTCTTTGGTATGAAAACACCGAGATGGAACTCCGATTTCCCCAAACCTGGTCCATCTTCTTCTGCCCGATGAAGGGAGGGGAAAGAAAAAAACTTTCACCGAAGGAGATGGAAAAAGCCTTCCATCATCCCATCGGAACGAAACCGATTGCTGAACTGGCCAAAGGAAAGAAGGAAGTTGTCATTATATTCGATGATCTAGCAAGGCCTACCCCGGTTTATGAAATTGTTCCCTATATCCTCAGGGAGTTAGAAAAAGCAGGGGTTTCAGATGGGCAGATTCGATTTATCGCAGCTCTCGGAGCCCATGGGGCACAGACGGCAGTCGACTTTAAAAAGAAATTAGGCCAAGAGGTTCTGGACCGGTTTCCTGTCTATAACCATCATCCTTTCGATCATTGTACTTACTTAGGCAAGACGAGCCGAGAAACCCCTGTTTCGATCAATCAAGAGGTGATGGCCTGCGATCTGAAGATTGGAATCGGGTCGATCGTTCCTCACTCTTTTTCAGGGTTTGGAGGAGGGGGAAAGATTATCCTTCCCGGAGTGTCCCACATAGACACAATTGCCTATAATCACGGAAAGATTGTTCAAGAACACCCAGGAAGCGTCGGAGTAGGGAAAATCGAGGGAAATGTTCCTCGCCTCGATATTGAGGAAGCAACGAAGATGGCTGGCCTCGATGTGAAAATTGATGCCATTCTCAACCTTCGAGGAGAGATCACCAGTCTCTTTGTCGGAGATCCCATCCTCGAACATCGAGAAGGAGTGAAGTTGGCAAAGGAGGTCTATGCGACCACTCCAGCGAAAGATATGGATGTTGTGGTGGTCAACGCCTATTCAAAGCCAAATGAGTGTGCGATCACTCCCTTCCTTGGAATTCCTTCATTAAGGGAAGAGGGAGGGGACTTGGTGATCATTGCCAATGAACCTGCAGGCCAAGTTGTCCACTATCTGTTCGGAGAATTTGGAAAATGTGGAGAAGGAAGGCTTCAGCTTCCCCAACCTCTGCCGACCAAGGTGAAACGATTTATCGTCCTTTCGCCATTTAAAGATCATGTGGGAGCCTGTTTCTTCGGAAAGGTTTCTTCGATTCTTTGGGTAAAAACATGGGAAGAAGTTTTAGACCTGTTAAGGGAAGAGTGGAAAAATAAGGCCAATGTAGCCGTTTATCCAGACGGGACGATACAATATTTTAAAGCAGAAGGCAGTAAGCAGTAGGCAGAAAGCAAAAAGCAATTGGTCAGTGACAAATGATTAGTGACTAAGGACTAAGGACAAAGGGAGAAATCATGGCTGTCATATTCAGGAATGGAAATGTCATTGTTGGAACGGGAGAGGTGATTGAGAAAGGATCAGTCAGTATCGATGGCAACATGATCACATTTGTAGGGCCCACGAAGAGATCTAGACCCTCGAAAAAAGATAAGGTCTTTGATATTTTTGGGAAGAGCGTTCTTCCCGGTTTGATCGATGCTCATGTCCATCTCTGCCTCGATGGAAGTCCTGATCCGATGACCTCCGTCTCAAAAGATTCCACCCCTCAACTGACTTTAAAGGCCGCCCATCATGCCCTTCAGACCTTGGAAGCTGGAGTGACGACCATAAGGGATATGGGAGGAAGGGACTATGTTGACCTTGCCATTCGGGATGGAATTGAGTCCGGACTCCTTCAGGGACCGAGAATGATCTGCAGCGGCAGACTTGTCTGTATGACGGGAGGTCATGGGTGGCAGTTTGGTCGGGAAGCGAGTGGAGTCGATGACGTTCGAGAGGCAGTCAGGGAACAATTGAAGATGGGCGTGAACTTTATCAAATTGATCGCCACCGGAGGGGTCATGACAAAGGGTGTGGACCCCGGTGCAACCCAATTCACTCTGGAAGAATTGATGGCAGGGGTGGAGGAAGCGAAAAAGGCAGGGAGACGGACGGCGACTCATGCACAGGGTACGGAGGGGATTAAGAATTCTCTTCGGGCAGGGGTCAATTCTATTGAACATGGATTTTTCTTGGATGACGAGGCGATTGAATTAATGTTGGAGATGAATGCTTATCTCGTGCCCACGCTCAATGCTCCCTATCAAATTATTAGAGGCGGAGTGAAGGGAGGTGTTCCCCGGTATGCTGTGGAGAAATCGAAGGCGGTCATGAAAAGCCATTTCCAAAGTGTTCGGAGAGCTTATAAATCAAAGATCCCTATTGCCATGGGTACGGATGCCGGAACTCCATTCAATTGCCATGGTGAGAATTTGAAAGAGATGGAATTATTAGTTAAGGCAGGAATGACCCCGATGGAGGCTATTGTAGCAACCACCCAAACCGCTTCGGAAGTTCTAGGTTTCGAGAAAAAGATCGGAACGCTTGAAAAAGGGAAGTCGGCTGACCTTATCGTCGTTGATGGAAATCCTCTCGATGATATCAGTCTCTTGCAGAAAAAAGATAAAATGTTGGCCATCATGAAGGAAGGTCAGTTTTACAAATGTCAATTATAGGTCACCCATCCCCTCCACCCCCCCTTTGCTAAAGGGAAGGTGTGAAAAAATCGAGCACATAGTTCAAACGGAAAGGACGGGTGGATTGGAGGAGCTTTAGAGCGCAACCTTTGGAAATTGAACCACTGTGCCGTAAGCTCGCTTAACCACATATCTTTATTACCGTGGCGGGTGACCCTTAACCTCAACGAGCGCATTCTAAATCTTTGAAGATCCACTCGTCCTTTTAGGACAAAGGTTGACGAAAGCAATTTTTTCACAGCTTCAGGGGGGAGTGGGAGGATTGGTAAAAAGGAGGTGGTGAAGATTTTGAAAGCGTGTGGATTCACGTTTTCACGCCTGGGCGCTGAAGCGCTACGGCGCGCAAGCACGGGAATGACAGAATTGGAATTTGAGGGAGGTAGTTGTATGAAGAATTTTTTAGTTAGTTCATTATGGAAAAGGAGGGACGGATGATGAAATCTAAAGGAATGGTGAAAGCATTTTTTGTTTTGATGTTCGTCATGATTTTCGCAATCGGTTTCTTACCCCAACGGGTGCTGGCCATCAATGAATTGACCATCGGCATTGGCATAGACGCTGATACCTTGAACCCACAGGAGCATACCACCACTTTGTGTCAGAACTTGTCCGACCTGATCCAAGATAACTTTTTTTTCCAAACCCCGGACAATAAGTTGGAGCCACGCTTGGCAACCAAGTACGAGGTGTCCAAGGACGGCTTGAACTATACCCTCCATCTGAGAAAGGGTGTGAAATTCAGCGACGGGACTCCCTTTGATGCCAAGGCCGCCAAACTCACTTTTGACCGAGCCCTTGATCCAAAGATGAGGGTGCCTTTACGTTTTGCGATTGCCATGATTAAGGAGGTGAAGATCGTAGACGACTACACCATCCGGATCGAACTCAAATACCCTTTTGCACCCTTCGCCCCGACGCTCTCTATGACGCTCACTAGCCCTATCTCTCCAGCGGCGATCGAGAAATATGGTGATGACGTTCGCCAGAATCCGGTCGGTGCTGGTCCCTATGTTCTCAAGGAGTGGGTCAAAGGCGATCGCATTGTAATGGTCCGTAACGAGAATTACTATGGCCGTAAACCGACGGTGGACAAACTGACCTTCAAGATCATCCCTGAAGACGCCACCCGTGAAGCCATGCTCAGAACCGGCCAGATCGATGTCTGCTACAAACCATTACCCTCCAACGTTGCAGCACTAAAGGCTCTCCCCAACATCACAGTTGAAATGCCTCTGGACACGAGGACGATCTTCATGGGATTGAATTGTAAGAAGGGTGTGACGACGAACAAGCTGGTGCGCCAGGCCTTCAACTATGCCGTAGACAAAAAGGCCATATGCAATAAGATTCTCTTTGATACGGGTGTTCCCATGGAGGGTCCTGTATCCCCGATCCTTTACGGCTTCCACAAAATGGCGAATCAGTACGACTATAATCCTGAAAAAGCAAAAGAACTTTTAAAGAAGGCTAACTTCGACTTCAATCAGACCATCAATATGCGTACACCTCAAGGTCGTTACCTTTTCGACAAACAGATATCTGAAGCAGTCCAGGCTTACCTCCAGGCTATTGGAGTGAAGGCGGAGCTCAGAACCTTTGACTGGCCAACCTACGTTGCCGGACTGCAAAAGCCCATCGAAGCGTCTGAGTTAGAAGTTTTTCTGCTGGGTTGGGGGCCCTTGATTCTCGACGCTGATATGGGCCTTTACGGCCAGTTTCACTCCAGCGTGAATCCGCCCAAAGGTTTAGGATCAGCCTTTTACGACAACCCTGAATACGACAAGCTGATGGATGCATCCCGGATGGAACAGAATCCTAAGAAGCGGTTGGAGATCCTCAAGAAGGCTTCCGAGATGGTCTGGGATGACGCTCCTTGGCTTTGGCTCCACACAGAGAAGTTCGTTATCGCATACTCAAAAAAGATTAAAGGCCTGGTCGTCACCAGCACTGAAAAATTTTATCCGACCTATATAAAGATGGAATAGAAGAATGATAATCCCTCCTTCCCCCCTTTAGAAAAGGGAAGCCGTGAAAAAATCGGGACTGCAGGACAGGTAGGAATATCTTCAAAGTTTTACGAATGCGGTCGTTTTGAAGGGAGAGGTAATAAGGTTCTGCAATTAGCGACGGTTATTGAAGTTTTTCATCGAGGGTAGTTAACGGGAAAATGTACCGCTGTAAAACTTTGGGAAGATTCCCGCCTGACGGCGGCTTCCCGGAAATCCGCCCGATATCCCTGCCCGTCCTCTCAACTCGAAGCAATTTTTTCACAGCTTCAGGGGGGTGGGGGGATTTGAAAAAGTATTTTTTAATCATTGAATAGACAATGTTGCAGTATGTCGTAAAACGCCTGCTTTCAACCATTCCAGTTCTGCTCGGGATATCCCTTCTCCTTTTCTTCATGCTCCGGATGCTACCCGGTGATCCGGCCCAGGTGCTGGCCGGGCAGATGGCCAGCGTCGAGGATGTAAAGCTCATCCGCCACCAACTCGGCCTCGATCGGCCGATCATTGTCCAGTACGGTTTATTCCTCAGCCGGTTGGTAAGGTTTGATTTGGGCCGGTCCGCCAGGACTCAGAACCCTGTTATTAGGGAGGTCTGGGCGCGGCTCCCGAATACCGTGCTGCTTGCTGTGGCAGCCATTACCCTTGCCTGCCTCTTTGGTATCCCGGCTGGAATCATTGCAGCGGTGCGACCTTATACCTGGATCGACTACTTATTTACTTCGATGGCCCTTTTTGGCATTTCCATGCCCGTCTTCTGGCTTGGACTGATGCTGGTTGTTGTATTCTCAGTGGTCCTTCAATGGCTCCCGGCCGGAGGCACTGGCAGCTGGAAGCATATGATCCTTCCCTCATTTACCTTGGCTGCTTTTGTTGTCGCATTCATCACACGTATGACTCGCGCCAGCATGATCGAGGCCCTTTCCCAGGATTACACCACCACTGCCCGCTCCAAGGGACTCAAGGAACGGGTGGTCATCGTGAAGCATGCGCTGAAAAACGCCCTCATCCCGATCATCACCGTAGTGGGCCTTCAGTTCGGCCTACTTCTGGGAGGAGCAGTTTTAACCGAAACGGTCTTCGCTTGGCCGGGCATAGGCCGGCTCATTGTAGACTCAATCCTTGCTCGTGATTACCCGGTCATTCAGGGGACGATTCTCATCTTCGGGCTCCTTTACATCCTGGTCAACCTGTTTGTCGATATGATCTATGCCTTTATCGATCCAAGGATACGGTATGACTGAGACGACCCACCCCCAAGCTTGGAGAACCCAACGTTCGGCCGATAGCCAGCTTAAGCGCAACTGGGCAAAGCTCAGACGCAACAAGGCAGCCTTCTTCGGTGGTATTCTGATATTGATTTACCTCATTACTGCACTGCTGGCCCCAGTGATCTTTCCGGGCAATCCATCGGCTCCGAATCTGATGAGATCGCTGGAGCGCCCCTCTATGAGACACCCTCTGGGCACGGACGAACTTGGCCGATCTATCTTGGGCCGGGTTATATATGGCTCAAGGGTCTCGCTCCTGATCGCTATCGGGGTTGTCTTTGTCGGACTGCTTGTCGGTGTACCGTTAGGACTTGTTTCTGGTTACTATGGCGGGAAAGTTGATTTCGGCATCCAGCGCGTGACCGATACGATGCTTGCTTTCCCAGGCTTTCTCTTGGCCTTAGCCCTCGTGGCTGTCTTAGGGGTGGGACTCAAGAACACGATCATCTCCGTTGGCATTAGCATGGTGCCCATTTACATTCGCCTGGTGCGGGGCTGCACCCTCTCGGTAAGAGAACAGACCTATGTCGAGGCGGCGAAGGCCGTGGGTACTCGAGATAGGGTCATACTGCTTAGGCATATCCTGCCAAATGTCATGACACCCATCACCATTCAGACGAGTCTGGGCATGGGCATGGCTATCCTCTTTGCTGCGGGTCTGGGCTTTCTTGGCATAGGTGTTCAGCCACCCACACCAGAGTGGGGTGCGATGCTCGGCTCCGGCCGGGCATACCTCTTTAATTCTCCCCACGTGGCTACATTTCCAGGGATTGCCATATTCCTGGTTGTCCTTGGCTTCAACCTTGCGGGTGACGGCCTGCGCGATGTGCTCGATCCGAGGTTCAGGTTATGATAATCCCCCTCTTTCCCCCTGAAGCTGTGAAAAAATTAGGGGCAGTGGACCGGCCAGAGGGATATCTCCAAAACTGTAGAATGCGGACTTTGAAAATGTATGGGTCATGAGTCGGCTTAAGTAATCAATCTTACATGGTTTTCAATCCTTATCATTAAGTCTGAAGAAGGTAGCCGCTCTACAGTTTTTCCGACATCCCACTGTCCGCTCTGTTAATCTTGGGATTTTTTCACACCTTCAGGGGGATTAAGGGGGATTTAAGAAAAGAAGTCTCGTGCTTCAATAAGTGAATCAGATCATGCAAAACGGAATCATCGAGCAAGAGAAACTCTTGAGGGTCTCAAATCTGCGCACTCGCTTCCATATTTATGAAGGGATGGTGACGGCTGTGGATGGGATCAACTTAGATGTGTATCGAGGGGAGACCTTAGGGGTTGTTGGGGAGAGTGGGTGCGGAAAGAGCGTGACAGCCCTATCCATCCTCAGATTGCTTGCCTCTCCTCCGGCAGAGATTCAAGGGACGATTCTGTTTGGGGGCGTGAACCTCCTGGATCTGAACTTGGATGAAATACGCAGAATCAGGGGCAATGCCATCTCCATGATATTTCAAGAGCCCATGACTTCTCTGAACCCGGTCCTGACCATCGGGGAGCAGATCTCAGAGGCCATCAAACTTCATCAAGGTGTGACACGTCAGGAAGCCTGGAGCAAGGCCGTGGAGATGCTTCAAATGGTCCAGATCCCCTCTCCCGAGATGAGGGTTCGTGAATATCCTCATCAGTTGAGCGGTGGAATGCGGCAGCGGGCGATGATCGCTATGGCCTTATCCTGCCATCCCCGTTTGCTCTTGGCAGATGAGCCCACCACTGCCCTTGACGTGACCATCCAGGCTCAGATCGTCGACCTGATGGAGCGCCTCAAGGAAGAATTTGAGACATCCATTGTGTTGATCACTCACAACCTAGGTCTCATTGCAGAAATGGCCAAACGAGTTTTGGTCATGTATATGGGCAAAGTGGTGGAGGAAGCTCCGGTGGAAGACCTCTTTCAGGAACCCCTTCATCCCTATACCCAAGGTCTCCTGGAGTCCATTCCCTGGATTGGCAAGAAACTGAAGACCGGCCGAAGGCAACTTCAAGAGATTCCAGGGATTGTACCGAGCCTCTTGGAGATGCCCGAGGGGTGCAGATTTCATCCACGGTGTTCACGCGTCATGAATATCTGCATTAAAGAAGAGCCTCCCTTGGTTCAGAAAGATGGCCGCCGGGTTCTATGCTGGCTATGGGCATGATGGAGATACATCAATCATTATATTTCTGTAGGGGCGGCCCTCCCTGCTACCGGCAGGCAGGTGCGGCCGCCCAGTTTTGGGGGCCTCTGATTCCCTACGTTTAATTTGGGATAGTCTATTTTCCGAGTAATAAAAATGAACCAAGTTCCCCTTCTTGAAGTCAGAGACCTTAAAAAATACTTTCCACTCCGGAAAGGGGTTCTTTCGAGGACTATAGGATGGGTGCAAGCCGTCGATGGGGTGAGCTTTACTTTGAAGCAAGGAGAAACCTTGGGATTGGTAGGCGAGAGCGGGTGTGGTAAGACCACGCTGGGGCGCTGTCTCCTGCGATTGATTGAGCCTACCGAAGGGGAAATCCAATTTGAGGGCAAAGACCTTCTGAAGATGGATCGGGAAGAGCTCCGAAAGGTTCGGGCCCGGCTTCAGATTATCTTCCAAGACCCTTACTCATCGTTGAACCCCCGGATGACTTTAGAAAAGATTATTGCCGAACCTCTCAGGAACCATACCCAAGCATCACGCGGGGAGATCCGGGATCGGGTTTCTTTCCTTATGGAAAAGGTAGGACTCCATCCGGAGCAGGCCCGGAGATATCCTCATGAGTTCAGCGGAGGCCAGAGACAGCGAATCGGCATCGCACGAGCCTTAGCCCTGAATCCCCAGGTGATCGTATGCGATGAGCCTGTTTCTGCCCTTGATGTCTCTATACAGGCTCAGGTGATCAACCTGCTAGTCAAGCTCCAGGAAGAGATGGGGCTTTCCTATCTTTTTATTGCTCACGATTTGAGCCTGGTAGAGCACATCAGCGATCGCGTGGCGGTTATGTACCTTGGGAAGATCGTCGAGCTAGCCAAAGACATTGATCTCTATACCAACCCTAAACATCCTTATACAGAGGCTCTTCTTTCTGCTGCCCCCATCCCCAACCCAAAACTTAAAAAGCAAAGAATTCTCCTCCAAGGAGAGATTCCAAGCCCAATCAACCTACCGAGGGGATGCAGATTCTACAGCCGATGTCCCCGTAGGCTTAATATCTGCAAAGCGGACGAGCCGGAACTTAAAAGTTTAGGTGAGGGACACTGGGTTTCCTGCCACCGTTACTGAAATAGTTTTTTCAACATCAGGTTTCCAATCTGTCATTCCCGCCCGAGCGGGAATCCAGATGAGTTATGTTAGGAAATGGATTCCTGTTTCCACAGGAATGACAAACCCATGGGATACTTAATTTTCGTCAACTTTTCAGAACCTTTAAAAGTAATTAGAAGATTTCAAACCCTGCATTCTTGAAGGATTGTTTCAGGCGCTGATTCATCCGGACCATCACCTTGGTGGGGTACCTGATTTTAAAAAGAAATTGGGCATTGTTCTGAATGTCGAGCCGTTTCATCTCCTTCTTAACCCGATCCACATACTTGGACGTTTCCAATTTGTCGGCCTCGAGGGCTTCTACAAAGGCTCTCTCCAAATATTTCTCGGTATTTTGATCAATGGCTCCATATTTATCGTCGAAAGCTCGTCGAATCTCACCCTCTTCAGGCTTTCGATACCTTTCATGATGAACAATCACTTCCTTTTTCAATTTGGGAATGGTCCGGGGAATGGATTTTGGAAACCCGATTGAAAGGACCATCATGGGCAGAATATATTCAGGAATCTCAAAAAAATTTCTGGTCTCATCGATCTCATGCTGGATCGACCCGATATAGACCGAACCGAGACCAAAGCCCTCGGCGAGAATGACCACATTCTGGGCAGCCACCATCAGATCGGCATAGGCAATGAGAAAGTGATTGACGGCCTCTTCTCCTCTGAAATCGGTTTGACATATCGCAGCCCATTTTTTTATTCGGTAGAAATCGAGACAGAAGATCATCGAAAGAGGAGCATTCCTTACCCAGGGTTGGCCTCCAGCCAGTTCGGCCAATTTCTTCTTCCCTTCCAGACTTCGAACCAAAATAATGGAGAGTGGTTGGATATTTCCTCCGGAGGGAGCCTGATTGGCCACGTCGAGCAATTGTTCAATGATTGAATCAGGAATCTCTTGATCCTTGAAAATCCGAACCGATCTTCGTTTCATCATTAAATCGTATAGATTCATCGTTTTTCCTTTCCACTTTTTAAAATACCACTACAAGCATCTCTATTGTCAAATTCTTTTTTTGTTGACACTTTATTGAAATCATTATATCCATTCAGCAGTGAATGCCCCTCACCCTTCCCCTCTCCCCGAGGAGACTTTGTTGTTATTGTAATTTTGTCACCCTGAAGTCATTTCAGGGTCTCATAGCCATTTGATTTTATTAGATGCTGAAACAAGTTCAGCATGACATTTTAACCATTTTGCCATTTGTGACACAGTGTCGAGGGAGAGAGGGATGAGGTGAGGGGGGAAAAGGGGGATTCTATGGAAAAGAATGATGTCGTGGTGGTGAGTGCTGTTCGGACACCTTTTGGAAAATTTGGAGGAACTTTAAAGGATATTCCTTCCATCGAACTGGGTGCGATGGTGATCCGTGAAGTTTTGAGAAGGGTGAATGTGAAAGGGGAAGAGGTTGAAGAGACCTATTATGGATCAGCTGTCCCTGGAGAAGTGGGTTTAGAAACAGATGTACCAGCCCGACAGGCCACCCTCAAAGCAGGGATGCCGGCAGACCATGTTTCGATTACACTGGACCGTGCATGCTGTTCGTCACTTTCTGCTGTGAGGTTAGGGTATAGGGCGATCAGATCCGGAGAGATTGAGATTGCTTTGGGCGTTGGTGCAGAGAATATGAGCCGCACCCCTCTTATTGTTCCTCCTTATGTAAGGTGGGGAAGTAGATTGGGTAACATTGAATTGTGGGATGGCCTCTATGGACTGGGCTACAAAGGCTTCAATCCCGTATCGGTTGATGCCGGGGAGGTTGCTCTTGAATATGGAGTCACACGGGAAGATCAGGATAAGTGGGCCTATCAGAGTCAGATGAGGTATGCGAAGGCTTTTTCTGAAGGGAAGTTTAAGATAGGCGAGGAGTTGATGAGGGTTGAAATACCACAGAAGAAAGTTCCCCCCATCGTTCTTGAAAAGGATGAATTTCCAAGACCAGACACCACTCTTGAAAAACTCTCCAGGTTGCCCCTTGTCTATGGAAGTCCTACCGTGACCCCGGGAAATGCTCCTGGGTTGGATACAGGTGCTTCAGCCATCCTGATTATGAGTGAAAAGAAGGCAAAAGAGAAGGGACTGAAACCTTTGGCCAAAATCATTTCCATGGTCGCCACGGCAACCACTCCCCGCCTGATTGCAGCCATTCCAGGCTTCACTATTCAACGGGCATTGGAGAAGGCTCAAATACCTCTCAACCAAATTGACCTCATCGAGATCAATGAGGCTTTTGCTGCCATGCCTCTGGTGAGTGCGAAGATTTTGGCTGACGGAGATCCAGAAAAGATGAAATCCCTCTTGGAAAAAACGAATGTCAATGGAGGCGCCATTGCCATTGGTCATCCTGTAGGCGCGAGCGGGGCCAGAATTCTGATGACCCTGATTTACGAATTGAGAAGAAGAGGTGGAGGTATTGGGGTCGCCTCTATCTGTGGAGGATTAGCCCAGGGAGATGGGGCTGTTGTTCAGGTGGAGGGCGAATAGATGTGTGTGATAACGACCTGGGCTCAACGGCTGGCACGGCAGCGCCAGTCCGCTGAAGCCCATGGTTAGGCTGTATAAGGTCTTCACAGATTTGTTTCCTTCCGAGGTTTTTCAATCCCGAATAATGCAACTGGTATTTCTTTACCTTTAAGTCTAATTTCACCAATACTTTTTACTTTATAATCACTAGCTAAAGAGAGCTTTTTAAGAAATTCTGAAGAAGCTAGCAAATCGGTTTTATACTCCTTGCATGCTTCCTGAATTCTAGCAGTAGTGTTAACCGTATCTCCAAGAAAAGCAATTTCCCTCTTATAATCTCCCATTTCACCAACGATTACCGGGCCGCAATGAATTCCAGCCCGAAAGTGAGGAATATATCCGAATTTATCAAGATATTTATCTTTTTTCTCTTCAATGCTTTTTTGAATTTCAAAGAATGATTGAATGCATCTGCTATTTTTAATTCCATCCATAACTCTCCAACTGACTATTACCTCATCGCCTACATACTTGTAAATTTCACCTTCTGCCGCTACAATAGCGTCGGTAATGTCATAAAAGAATTCATTCAGGAAAGCATGAAATTTCAAATGGCCGATCTTTTCGGCTATTTGGGTGGACGAGGAGAGATCCAAAAACATGAATATGCGTTCCTCTTCAACCGGTTTGAAATAGCGACCGATGAAGAAATTTAGCAATGCATTTTGTCCCAACATTCTACGAAGCATTAAAGCAAAGGTCGCAATAAAACTTATTCCTAAAGTTACGATTAATACGATAATAATCATATTTGCTTTGCTCGGAAGATTTTTAACAATATCGTCAGAAACAAATAGCCTTGCTACTATAACTGTTGCTGCAACGGACGTGAAATAGGCGGTTTTGAGAAGCAAAAAAGCTGTAAACGGAAGATACCTGAATCGTTGAAGAAAAGTGAACTGGCCAACAGCACAAAAGAACGAGATTAAAAAACCGACGAGCCCACCGATAAAAATAGATCTCGGTGAAAAAACTCCAGTCATTATCAAAGGAAATACGATACCAAATACGGTGCTTAAAAACACAATGACGGTAATAAATCGTATATTTTTCCGAGTTTTAGAAGAAAAATTCATAAGTATTCAATTAGAAAATATTATTAAAGCATAATGTGCAAGCTAAGGGGCGCGGCGTTCTTCTGCCGCGTCCCTCTTGAGCGACTTAGGCAGCATGACACAACTCTCTTAATAGTCGCTGTCCCTATTTTTCTCCTTTTTTAGCTTGTCGAGGACCAGAGCTCCAGGACTTTCTCTGGCTTACCGGTCCAGCTTGAAGATTCTTATGGCGTTGCCTTCGGCAAACGTGGTCGCGGTTTGCGGCTTGAGCTGCGCAAGGAGCTCGCGGAAGCGTTGAGCCCGCTGGCCGTAGTTCTCGGGGGTCATGCCGGGTGCATGGGCCACGTCCATGCCGATCATGAAGCGGTCCGAGAAGGCTTCGTACACCTCGCGCATCTCCGGAAACAGCACCCCGTTCTTCTCTATCAGTGCGGTGTACTCCTCCATCCGCGGCCAGCCAATTCCGTAACCCGACCTTCCCACATTGGTCATGCTGGCAAGGTCACAATAGAGGTTCGGATGATTCTCCAGCATGACCCGGACGACGGGTGCCTTGCTGCGACCACAGTTGTGCGCCCAGACGTAGCGGACCCGGGGGTTTTCTCGAAGGAGACGCGCGAAGTCCTTGACGAGATGCGGTGCGCCCTCCATGTGGAGGACGATGGGCACGTCAAAGCGGTCGGCTAGCTGGCTCAGGCGCTGCATGAAGGGGGAGTAAATTGGGTTCTCCCGCTCGGCGTGTGGCCCCGATGAGTAGGCGAAGTGCTTCACAATGACCTCGCCGATGCCCCGGAAGCGACCCGTGGCAAGCTTTGCCTCAGCCTCGTTTAGGATTGTCTGGACGGCTGCATCGGGATTGAGCCACTTGTTCGCACCCGTGAGTTCCGGCCTCTGCATCCCGACAAGAGGAAAGAAACGGCCGGGGTATTTACTCGCCAGCTCCAACGCAAGTTCGTCGTTTCCAGGACGATCAGCGGAGCCGGCCGGGCCGGGGTAGTAACGCGCCATGACGATCTGCCGCGAGACGTTGTTGAGATTCATGATGTGGACTATCATATCCCAATCGAACGACGCGCCGAGGTGGCTGTGTGCGTCGATCATGGGCCCGTTGTATAGTTCGGCAGCCACGCCCACGCGGGCCACCACGAACGCGATCAAAATCAAAAGGGTGACTACGAGGTTTACGCCGCAGGTCCTCATATATATATAAAGGGGACGTTGATGAAATCTATGAATCTCGATCTCCTGACTCCATCTTTTGAATTACCTTAACGACAGCTGATCCACATACCCCACGTGTATCGCTATTTTTGCCTTCTACCAAAACTACTAAGGGATGTAAAGTGATTATTTTCATCAACGTCCCCTCAGTCTTCTCCCCTAACCTCCTGGTTGAATGTCTTTTGTTGCCGAGCGATTTGCATAAGCTGCGCGGGCAATCACCTATGCCAAAATCAACCCAAATTTATTCCGCGGCAGGTTGATGCTCTTGTTAGGCATATCGATTCGATAGATAACGCCGGAGATTCAGTTCAACTCGATAGAGAATACCCTGGATCACTGGCAAGACACCCTTGACCTTCGAGTACGAATCGCCTGTCTTGAAAAGTCGATAGATGCTGCACACCTCTGTGTCACCCAGAAGTTGATCGACTTCCTCGAATGGGTACTGAGGGTCTTTGTCCTTGGGACTACAGCCTTCATCGAAAACACTGAGTCTTCCGAGATACGCAGCCATGTTTTCGAGTGTGCACCAAAGAGGCTGTGCGTAATCATTTCTTCCGGTTTCTCGTAGAGTGACTAAGCTCTCTCGGATTGCATTTGTCTGTAGGTCGACCGACGAAAACGAGTACCGAGAGTTTTCCGGCGGCTGTGGACCATTGACGGCGTGCCAAATGATGGTCGAGTAAACGATGGTACCAACTCGTTTCGCGTGGAACTCAGACCAGAGATAGAATGCACCGAATGAATGCCGAGCTGCTTCGTTTGGAACGAGATCGTAGATGCTGCCGATCTCTTTCGAGAAAGCGCAGAAGTCGGCGAGATGAGTTAGTTCGTGTGCAACAGTATGAAGGTACTGGTCGGAATCGAACAGCTCGGATTTAATCAAGACGATGAACTCGGGCGAAGCATCGTGAGGCATAATGACTCGTCCATTGAGTCCCGCGATTACGGCAGGATCTCCGAGTTGATCCAAAGGTGCGTGCTTTTGGTTTTCTGCCACGATATCGGATGTCAGGATTACGCGGGTGTGGGGCCAGTCGTCCGCGGTACCGACGCCTAGCTGGCCAAGAAGTTCCCGGATTGACTTGATCGATGTCATCTGTTCTTCAGAGCAGTTTTCGAATTCCATCGTTTTCGCAATTGTATCATAGGTGACAGTCGTGCGCTCGAATGGTACGCTGTCGGATTATGCCTAACGGTAGCGATAACGTGCCCAAGGGTCACTCAACTTTTTAAGCGACGCAAAGCCGGCAGGCCCTTGCATCGCGTTTATTGCGGTATTAGGCATTGACAAAATGGTATGACTTAATTGTTTTTATTTTTGGCATAATCATTATATTCTTCAAGGATTTGATTTCTGGCTTCTTCTTTAGTTTCACCTAGACCAAAACCAAGTCGAAGTTTTCTTGCCATATCTGTTTTCCCAATTGCAAAACATTGCCATTTATGAGTTGGTTCTTCTGGTATATAACTATAGTGAAGTTCGAAATCTTCGAACTGTGGGAAACGAGGATCACTGGGACAAAGCTGCTCAATAAAATTCCCAAACCTTTGAAACCCACAAGAAAATGTATCTCTAACATCCCAATGATCTTCTAATGGATCGGCTGGCGCATCAATTCGGCTTATTAGTTCACTACCACAAAAAGGACACAAATACTCTTTAAATTCTTTTCTAAATTGTTCTATTTGCTCTCGAGTAGTCAACTTATCTTCAGTGACCTTACGTACATGATTATTGATGTTTACCCAAGAAATTGTACTTAAAGTATTTTCTTTGGGTATTTGTATTGTGAAAGTTTCTCGCGTCTGGTCAGGCGGTGGAATATCTCTTAACAAAATCCAATATGCTTCGTTTGTTTCTTCAATGTACTTTACTAGCATCACAACTTGAAGTTTATTAACAAGGTAATTGTAGGTAGCCAATCTTAATCTGATTCTTTCTATTCGACCCTTAGTGGCTCGCGTAGATGATTTTAGCTGAACCAGAAATTCTAATCCCGTTGCCCGTTTACTTTCAAATATATCAACTCTTAAATCCACACCATAATCATTTGTGATTCTTTCCGACACCCAATTTGTGGGCAAAGAATTTTTAAAGAAGCGTTCAGATAGAGCTTCTAAATTATGTGTATCGTGTCTAATTGGGAATCGACGATTCATAAATTAATATGCCTAACGAGACTGTCGAAAAAGTCCCGATGATGAATTATAGACAGTTTTCAGGGATCAGTTTACCCTTCCCTACCTGAAGATCGTTGATTGTGACGCATTCTGTGAGGTCATTCTTTCTGCATCTCACCCAAAGATCTGCTTGAGGACTTTTTCGACAGTCTCAACGAGGAGGCTAACCCCCCGGGCTTTTGACGGTCGGGTTCAGCCGGTGGTTAGCCATTCTATTCTTCATTAGCCCCTGATTACCTATTTTTGTAAAGTATTTATGAAGACAATAATCAATGAACACTTTCATCTTAATAACATCATCTTGGGTTATTTCGACTTGCTCTCTTTGAGCATGCATCACTTGTTCTGATCTCAATTTGTATAAGTCAGAGAATTCTTGTGCAAACTGATCTGATAAGCCTAAGCCCAAAATTGCCTTCTTGAATTCCTTCAGTTCATTATTCAGTTTTTTTATCTTAAGAAACTTGTTGGTGATGAAATATTCAAAAGATCGATAGAAGTTACCGAAGGCTTCTTTATCAAAATTTATATCTTGAAAAGATAGCCCCATATGCAAGATACCCTTTATATATTCTTTACGGATGTTCTGATCCTTTTCTCTAAGTAAGGCACCAAATATCACAGCAGCTTGTCTAACCTCAGCATCCGTAATAGGACGATTTTCAGAGGGATATGTTTTCTGATTTGTAAAAATTATAGCTTGCGCTTTGTCCTTGGGCTTGACTTGATATGTAGGATAAAGCTGACTTCCTGTAAGCCATGTAAAATGACCAAGAGATGCTATATTCATAGCCATTATGAAATTGGAAGCTATGAGATGGGCTTTAGGATAAAAATCTTCGATGCTACCGACATTCTTTTTATCCGTTTTGATTGCTATTTCTAATTGCGTTTTAGTGACTTTCATGACTTGGGTCAAAGAGGCATCGTTCATGAATAGCTTAAACGCATTTTCATTCAGCTCGTGTGAGTGGCTTTGTAAGATGCAAGAAAGAGAAAACATTTGTTGGAAATCCTCATTTCCTGACGGCTAACGTTTGGTTAGGCAATTTTTTTATTCATCTGTGAAGACACTTTAGGAGTTTCCCCAAGCTTTTCTTCAATGAACAATTCTAATGAACCACTCTTTAACTTTCCAACTGCGAGGGTTGCTACTGTATTTTTGTATTTGACGGTTCTGGATTCAGTTTTTGTTTCTTCTACGCTCGTTTTAATACCAAAGCCAATACGAAACGGATCAACCCAATCTCCATTTTCCTTCTGTACTTGGCATTCAAATGATGGCTCGTACTTAATCCAGAAAGCATTTTCTTCGTTAGTAGCATGGTCTAAAAGCACAGTACCAATTTCTTGGAGGCTCATTACATACTCTCTCAAGTGCATAATGGTAAAAAATGATTCACCATTGTTAAACCTGAATATGTAATTGTGAGGGCCTTCAAGTCTGGTTTTTTTACCATTAGTATCAACTACATCAATAAAAAATGAAAATGATGAATGTACTACTTTCAAAAGCCCATCTTTAAAGATCTTTGATAAAACTCCCCATTCAACATCAATATTATCGTTTTGCGAAACAGTCTCTATTCCAAATTTTTCAGCAGTTGCAATGGCAGGCTTGTAAAATCCACTGGCGGACCATAGAATTAGTTTTGATGTGGGTAAAAATTCATGCTTTTTAGCCATTGATTCTACCCAAGTTGAACTAGCCGGTCTTTTATTGTCAGTGCACTCAATTGAAACAATTACATCATACGTTCCAAGTTTATATTTGAGGACAATATCAACTTCTCTTTCTTCACCTGTGAGTCTATGGATAAGCATTTCCGACTCGTTAACCACCCAATTTGCATCGAGCCTATCATGAAGTAATTTGACTAAACGCTGAAATATATTTGTCCTTTTGGGCATAAGTTTCTCAATGGCTAACATTATTTTTCAGGTGTATTCTATAATAGGAAAAATTATATGTACAGAAAAGAAAACTGTCAAGGCATTTTTGGTTGAAAACTATTGAATTGACGCGGTGTTTTGGACGCACCGCCTCCTCGAGAATGGATATGATATTAGGACGATTCAAGAACTGCTCGGCCATCAAAAACTCCAGACCACCATGATCTATACCCATGTTGCCTCTAAGAATGTCCTGGGCGTGCGGAGTCCTCTCGATAAGCACTGAGCTGATACCACTCCCATTTAGCCCTGTGGGAAGAAAACTAATAAACTAAATAAGTTTCCACGTTTTAACTAAATATCTCCCCTTTTTTTGCTAAAAAAAATAAATGATTCCCGTGCCTTCTTATTGTATTGAAAAAGAGAATACCAATAAATGCTGTTTTTAGAACAATTTTTACCTACTGCACATTGTTTAAGACCAATGGATTTATCTTTCAATTACTGGCCTCTCCTTATCTCATGGGTTTTAAAAAATTCCTTGACAAAAAATGAGCTATATGATAGAAAACAGAAAACTAAATCAGTTTCCTGGCTTTTATGGATTCAGAAAAAAGAGCTCAAATTCTAACCCTTGCCAAAAAAAAGTTTGAAAGGTTCGGTTTTAATAAAACCACTGTTGATGAAATTGCCAAGGACGCCAGTATTTCGAAGAGAACCTTATATCAGGAATTTGAAAATAAGGAGAAGATTCTTGAAGAACTTTTCATGTTTGAGGCCTTATCCGTTAGAAAGGCCATCCTGAACCAGATCAATAAGATCACTAAACCAACAGAAAAACTTCAAACCTACGTCCGATTGGCCCTAAAATATCTCGATCAGAATCCATTTATCGTCAGTGTCCTCCATGATGAATCCGGATTCTTCGCACCCTTCCTGAAGGACAAGCCCCACATCATCGAAGAAGGGATTGAGGAGATTTTCGTCGGTATTCTCAAAGAGGGCGTTCAAAAGGGTGTCTTTCGTAAAATGGACGAAAAGGTCGTCGGGCATTGCGTTTTCTTGTTATTTAAAGGTTTAACCTATGGTAGAAATAGTCCTGACCACCCATTTGGATTGAACCAGACGAATGAGTTTATCCATTTCATCATCAATGGAGTTACCATCAAATAGAGTGACATGAATCGATTCTCCATATCCATTAAACCAGACGGTCCCGTGCAGTCGATTCGGATGACCAGTCAGTTTTTGGGTCTTCCCATTTACAAGGTCTATGCTTTTTTTGTCGATGGACTCTTGATCGATACGGGATTCACCCTTGGTCGAGATCGGTTTCTGAAACTCTTAGATACACTTCATCCCGATGTCGTTGTTAATACTCATCACCATGAGGATCACACAGGCAACAACTTCTGGATAAGGAAAAAGTATGGCCTCCTTCCGCTGGCCCATCCCAAAACATTTTCTTATTTACAGGAACCCTCTCAGTGGATACCATGGTATCGGCGTTTGGTTTGGGGATGTCCCCTTCCTTCTGAGACAGGAGAATTGAATTCAAAGATTCAAACCCGGAAGTTCAACTTTATGGTGATTCCTACTCCCGGACATTCAGATGACCATATCTGTCTTTATGAACCGAGTCAGGGATGGCTCTTTTCCGGGGACCTCTTCATTAGCGAACAGGTGAAATATTTAAGAAGGGATGAAGAGATCGATTCCATTATCGGTTCCCTGAAGAAGGTGGCTGCCCTTCATCCAAAGAAGATGTTCTGTTCCTTCAGTGGTTCGATCGATCGGCCAGAAGATGCCATTCATCATAAGATCGAGTATTTAGAAAATCTAAGGAACGAAGTGGAAAAAGGTCTCGAGCGGGGTTTATCTCCTCGAGAGATTCAGCGGAGACTCTTAGGCAGAGGGGATCAATTCTCTTTTATCTCCTCAGGCCATATCTCCAAACAGAATCTGATCAACGCTTTTATTAGAAAGCGTGTATGATGAGCATATGGACGACATACAAAGAAAATAGTCATTGGGTTAAGGTTAGGAAGCCGGTTTAGGTAAGGTCAAGGGGTTATGGGTAATATCTTTTAAACAAACGACCTAACCTATCAAGTGAACGGGCATCTTGACCCTACCCCTTAGACCAAATACTTCTATTTTCTATCTAAATAAAAGGGGTGGAACGATGGATCAGAAGATCAAAAAGGCAGCGGTATTAGGGGCAGGGGTGATGGGAAGTGCGATTGCCGCTCATCTTGCGAATGTGGGAATCCCTTCCGTTCTCCTCGATATTATACCGCCGGAGATGACAGAGGCAGAAAAGAAGAAAAAGTTGACCTTTGAAAGTCCGGAGGTGAGAAATCGGTTTGCTGTTTCCGGAAAGAACAGAATTCAAGAAACAAGGCCAGCGTCCCTCTATTTGAAGGACGATGCGGAGCTCATCACCGTAGGAAACTTTGAAGATCATCTCTCCTGGGTTTCGGAGGCGGATTGGATCATCGAGGCGATCATAGAGGATCTCAATACAAAGAGAGACCTTTTCAAGAAATTGGTCCCCTTCTTAAAAGAAGGGACTGTGATCAGCTCAAATACCTCTGGCATTTCCATCCAGAAGATGTGCGAAGGGTTCTCCACGGACTTCGCAGAGAGGTTTTTAGGAACCCACTTCTTTAATCCACCAAGATATATGAAACTTTTAGAGATCATCCCGGTTCCGTCAACCTCCAAAAGCGTCGTGGAGAGAATGGCCCATGTGGGCGAGAAGATTTTAGGAAAAGGTGTGGTCTATGCCAAAGATACCCCAAGTTTCATTGCCAATCGAATCGGGACATTCAGCATTTCCACTGTTTTGAGAACGATGGTGGAGGACGGGTACCGAATCGAAGAAATTGATCAGGTCACAGGTCCTGCCATGGGAAGGCCGAAGATGGCCACGTTCAAGCTCGTTGACCTCGTAGGGTTAGATATAATTGTCCATGTGGCCAACAACCTTTATCAAAGCCTTCCGGAAGGGAAGGACAAAGAATATTTCAAATTCCCCGATTTTATCCAAAAGATGGTGAAGAACCAGTGGCTGGGGCAGAAAACAAAGCAAGGCTTCTATAAAAAGGTGAAAGGAACTGGGAAAGAAGAGACTCTGGTTCTGGATTATGAAAAGCTCGATTACCGCTCCCAAGAGAAGGTGAATTTTCCTTCTGTGGAGATGGCGAAGAATATTGAAGATCTCGGAGAGCGGATCAGGACCTTCATCATGAGTCCCGATCGGGGAGGACAGTTTGGCTGGAAGATCTTGAAAAAAACACTGCTGTATGCAGCAGAAAAGATCCCTGAAATCGCAGAGGATGTGGTCAACATAGATCGAGCGATGAGATGGGGATTCAACCACGAATTGGGACCCTTCGAACTCTGGGATGTCATTGGTCTGAAATCCTCTGTGAAGAGGATGGAGAAGGAAGGAGAAAAGATCCCTCCTCTGGTGGAACAACTGCTCAGCAAAGGATATTCCTCTTTTTATCAGAAAGAGGATGGCCGCGTTTCTTACTTTGACCTGGGAGCAGGCCAATACCAGGAGATCGAAGAGAAACCGGAGATGATTCTTTTACCGAGTCTGAAAGAACGGAAAAAGACCGTTCTTTCAAATCCTGGAGCCAGCCTTATTGACCTCGGGGATGGGGTAGCCTGTCTTGAATTTCATTCCAAGATGAATACCATTGGAGCAGATACCATACAGATGATGAGAGACTCCCTGAAGGAGGTGGAAGAGAAATTTGAGGGTCTGGTGATTGGAAACCAGGCCGAGAACTTTTCTGCAGGGGCCAACCTGATGCTCATGCTCTTTGAGATTCAGGATGAGAACTGGGATGATATTGAATTCTCTGTCAAAGCCTTTCAAGATACCTTAATGGCCATCAAATATTTTGAGAAGCCGGTCGTGGCTGCGCCCTTCGGCCTAACGTTGGCAGGTGGATGCGAGGTCTGCCTCGCCTCTGCGAAGATGCAGGCCGCTGCAGAGACTTACATGGGTCTTGTCGAAGTAGGTGTGGGTCTGATCCCGGCAGGAGGTGGGACAAAAGAGATGTTACTCCGGTGCACAGAAGGTATTCCATCAGGTGTCATTGACGCAGACCTTCTTCCGTTCGTTCGACAGGCTTTTGAAACTGTGGCCATGGCCAAAGTTGGAACCAGCGCTAAAGAGGCACAAAAGTTGGGCTATATGAGATCGACTGATAAGATCACGATCAACCGGGACCATCTCATTCACGACGCTAAAAAAGCCGTGCTTGATCTCGTCAGGGAAGGCTATCGTCCACCCCGGCCCAAAAAGAATATTAAGGTTATGGGAGAGAGGGGATATGCCCTTCTTCAGATGGGTCTCTTCTATATGAGGGAGGGGGGTTATATCAGCCAATATGATGAACATGTAGGAAAAAAAGTGGCCCGCATTATGACAGGAGGAAACTTACCGGACGGGACAGAAGTGACCGAGCAGTTTCTCTTAGATTTGGAAAGGGAGGCTTTTGTCAGTCTTTGCGGCGAGCCCAAAACGCAGGCAAGAATCGAATATATGCTGAAAACGGGAAAACCCCTTAGAAACTGATCAATGCAAAATGATCAATTAGCAATGGAAATTTAGCAATTGTTTTTAAGAAAATCTTTTACTGTTAATTTTTCAATGTTAATTTTGCAATTTGCAATGATTTTTTGAGAAATGGAGGTCTTATGAAAGAAGCGGTGGTGGTTTCAGCGGTGAGAACGGCGGTGGGGAAGGCCCCAAGGGGCATCCTAAAAGATACACGGCCGGATGATGTGGCGGCTATCGTCATCAAGGAAGCTGTTTCGAGGGTTCCTGGCCTCAAGGTGGAGGATGTAGACGATTTCGTCTTGGGGTGTGCCTTCCCTGAGTCGGATCAGGGATTGAATCTTGCGAGAGTCGTGGCAATGAGGGCAGGTTTCCCTTATACTCTGCCAGGACAAACCGTAAACCGGTTCTGTTCGTCAGGGTTGCAGGCCATTGCCACAGCGGCCTATGAGATCATGGTAGGAGCTGCCGAAGTGATGATTGCAGGAGGAGTGGAGTTCATGAGCCAGGTCCCGATCATGGGTTTGACCCCTTCTCCCAACCCTTATCTCGTTGAGCACAATCCACAGATCTATACCTCCATGGGACTCACCGCAGAAAATGTGGCTGATCAATTTGGAATCACCAGAGAAGAGCAGGATCGTTTTGCTCTCTTGAGCCACCAGAAGGCAGCCAAAGCCATCAAGGAAGGGAAGTTTAAGGAGGAGATCATTCCTATCCCTGCAAAAGTGAGGGAGACCAAGGCAGACGGGACAGTGGTTGTGAAAGAGGTTATCTTCGACACGGATGAAGGAGTGCGATACGATGCATCTCTGGAAGGGATGGCAAGTCTCAAGTCTGCTTTTAAAGCGAAAGGGACAGTGACTGCAGGCAATTCATCCCAAACCAGTGACGGAGCAGCAGCGTTGGTCTTGATGTCGAGGGAAAGGGCGGAGAAAATGGGAGTGAAACCCATGGCTACCTTCCGTTCCTTTGCCGTTGCCGGGGTTCCACCCGAAATCATGGGAGTTGGTCCTGCTTATGCTGTTCCCAAAGCCCTGAAAAAGGCAGGTCTCACCATTAAAGATATAGGCCTGGTTGAGCTGAACGAGGCCTTTGCCTCCCAATCCCTCTATGTCATTAAGGAATTGGGATTGAATTTGGATATTGTGAATGTCAATGGTGGAGCGGTCGCCATGGGCCATCCGTTAGGATGCACCGGGGCAAAATTGACCACCACCTTGCTTTATGAGATGAAGCGGAGGAATGTCCGCTACGGCCTTGTGACGATGTGTATCGGTGGCGGGATGGGCGCCGCCGGAGTATTCGAAAACCTCAATGCAAAATGAAAATTGCAAAGTTAGCAATTATCAATTTTTAGTTTTTCAATGCTAATTTTGTACTGCTAATTTTTCAATGATAATTGATTTTTTATGAGAGGAGGATGTTATGGAAGAGTTCATTAAAGGGGGGGCGTTTTTAATTGAATCGATTTCTCCTCAGGAGATTTTCACACCCGAGGAATTTTCTGAGGAACAACGGTTGATTGGGAAAGCGGCTATGGAATTCACCGTGGGTGAAGTTGAACCCCAGATCGATGATATTGAAGCGCAGAAAGAAGGACTCCTGCCGAGTCTACTCAAAAAGGCAGGGGAATTAGGTCTCCTCTCCGGAGATATCACTGAGGAAGATGGGGGCCAGGAATTGGATAAGGTCAGTGTCCTCCTGATGATGGAGAAAATGTCTCAGGGAGGAGGAGGATCCTTCCTGGTGGCCTATGCTGTCCATACAGGTATTGGTTCTCTTCCCATTATCTTTTTCGGGAACAGGGATCAGAAGAAAAGGTACCTTCCAAAAATTGCCACAGGAGAAATGATCACTGCCTATGCCCTGACTGAGCCTGAAGCAGGATCAGATGCCCTGAATGCCAAGACGACTGCAATGCTCAGCCCTGATGGAAAGTACTATATTCTAAACGGCCAGAAACAGTTTATTTCCAATGCTGGCTTTGCCGATGTGTTCGTTACCTATGCCAAAGTGGACGGTGACAAATTCACCTCCTTCATTGTCGAAAAGAA
>Ga0315279_10001386_pt1 | contig 40717 bp, 30 predicted proteins | sample YL17G06_20_MG_FD_203694 | JGI IMG/M metagenome (GOLD analysis project Ga0315279, IMG submission 203694) | Sediment microbial communities from Yellowstone Lake, YNP, Wyoming, USA - YL17G06_20 | ecosystem: Environmental > Aquatic > Freshwater > Lake > Sediment | place: USA: Wyoming | collected...
AAGGTTGATCTGGTGATAGAACAACTTAGACTGGAAACCGTTTTGATAACCCATCATGGCATAGCTCCCTCCGTCACGCTAATGCCACTCTTATACCATTAAAGTAGTATATATGCAACTATTATTTTGGCAACAGCCCGTTTATTCTTGACAAAGCTGGTTGGAGGAGAGCTTCTACTTGAGGTAAAGTCAAAGATAAAGATTTGACCGTATGCCGTGTAAAACGCATGACTTGTCGGTTGAAGTCCGACCGTGGGAATTCGGCAGTTCGCCCACGTAGCTTGAGGGAGGTGTGAGGGGTAACCTAAAGCCCTAAGTTCCCTAACAAAGGCTCATTCGGTGAGTCGAGCAAACCTGCGGGTTGCAGCGGAAGCGAACCTATATGTAGCCTCGTAACTTGAGATGGAGTTGCCGACCCTATGGTCAAAGGGGGAAGGCTGGAACACCTATTTTAACGAAAACTACCAGAACGAATAGGTGGACTCCCGGGGTAGCAGGGGTGACACGCAGGGGAAGTCATGTGGGGTAGCACGGGAGGCCCTTGCAGATGTCGTGCAGGACGGCAACGGATGGATATAAGGATGCGAAATTTCATTCGGTCTGTAAGGGAGTCGGAGTTGCCCATAGTACCGTTTGGATCTTGAGAAGAGCAAAACCTTAGGAGAGGGAAGGGGCAATGCTTTCATCGGTTTCTGAAGGAGGGGAGGACAGGAGATTGCGGAATGCTTGAAACTCCGGAAAAGATCCGGGAACTTCAGAGGAAACTATACCAGAAGGCCAAGCAGGAGAAAGAGTACCGATTCTATCTTCTCTATGACAAGGTGTATCGGCACGACATCCTGAGTCACGCTTACCGACTTGTCAGAGCGAACAAAGGGGCACCAGGAGTGGATGGGGTAACCTTTGAGAGCATAGAGGAGATGGAGGGGGGAGTCGAGGGGTATCTTGACCAGATCGCAGAGGAGCTGAGAGGTAAGACGTATAGGCCGATGCCGGTGAAGAGGGTTTACATTCCGAAACCTGGGGGAGGCAAGAGGCCCTTGGGGATACCGACGATCAAAGATCGGGTGGTGCAGATGACGACAAAGATCGTGATCGAGCCGATCTTTGAGGCGGATTTCCAGGAAAACTCGTATGGGTTTAGGCCGAAGCGAGATGCCCATCAGGCAATGGATGATCTTTCTTTACAACTTCGGATGGGAAAGGTTCAGGTTATAGATGCAGACATCTCGAAATACTTCGACACCATTCCTCATGATAAGCTGATGAGCTTGGTAGCAAAGCGGGTAGTGGATAAACACATTCTTCGGCTTATCAAGCTATGGCTTAAAGCACCAGTGGTAGAAGAAGAGGATGGGAAGAAGAGATACAAGGGCAATGAGAAGGGGACTCCACAGGGAGGGGTCATATCGCCGCTGCTTGCCAACATCTATCTCAATGTTCTGGACAAGGTATGGAAGATAAAGAAGGTGGAGGAGAGATGGAAGGCAAGGCTGATCCGTTATGCAGATGACTGTGTGGTGCCATGTCAGGGGAGTACGGAGAGGGTGTTAAAGGGAATCAGGACCGTTCTTGGACGTTTAGGTCTAAGCCTCAATGAGACGAAGACGAGGGTTGTGGATGCGAGGAAGGAGAGCTTTACCTTTCTGGGATTTACGATCCAGATCAGAAAGAGCGTAAAGACGGGGAAGAGATTTCCGTTTATCCGACCTTCAAAGGAAGCCCTGGCCGAGATCAAAGCGGAGATAAAGGCTCTGACTTGCAGGAAGACCCTTCATTTGCCCAAAGAGGTGATCATCAAGAAGCTCAATGAAGTGGTTAGGGGATGGGCAGGTTACTTCTACTATGGTAATTGCAGCCGTGACCTCTCTACGATCAAAAGGTTTCTGGATGAGCGAGTGCGCATATACCTGAGACGGAAGCATGCGAAGAAAAGCAGAGGCTATAAAGCTTACCCTTATCAGTACCTTTACGAAACCCTGGGGCTTTATAAGATACCTACAACTGCTCCATGGACTCAGACTGCGAAAGCCGCTGGAAGAAGATGATCGGAAAGCCGTACTCGGGAAAACTGAATGTACGGTTTGACGAGGGGGAGCTGGAGATAGAGCCTTAGCCACTACGCCAGCTCTCTACTCTACCCAGTCTTGGCTTGCAGCAATTCAACGGAAACAATCTTGAACTGGGCTATAAGCCTTTGGCGATTTACTCGCCCCGAGAGGTTACAACCTATGAGCGAGAAAATTGAGATTCGATCGGTGGAAATGGTTCGGCGTATTCGCGATGAATTATCGGATATCTTGAAAGGTAAATCCCATCCTGAGATTATTGAATTCTTCAAGAAGGCGGGAGATGTGGCACGCAAAGAGTGCAAACGCCCCGAGAGAACTCGACCACAGACAGGGTCACATGGCTAACACTGGCATGTGGAATCTTAATAAGAAGGAAACATCTGCTTAAATCCTAATCAGTTCATATTCACGTGTTCCCAGACCGATCTCTTCGGCATAGGCTAATTGAATGTTCCAATCCACTTCGGGATACACAGCACGAAATTTGTCCTCCCCAGGATTCCAGTTCTTCGAAAGTTTTGATGATCGATTTCCAGCCTCACCATTGACTAAATCCACCGAGGCCTGATCGATGGCGACGGGATCCTCGGAGGAGAGAATTCCAATATCATTGACAATCGGTGTATCGGAATACCCATAACAATCACAAGCCGGGGAGATCTGCGTGAGAAAGTTGAGGAAGATTATCTTTTCTTTTTTCTTCTGGACTGCTCCGTAGGCATGTTCCACCATCTTCTTCTGAAAGATGGGAATGCTTTCATTCCATTGGATTTGAATGGCTCCGGAAGGACAGGTGAGGATGCATTCTCCACACCCAACGCATTTCTTAGGATCGATCGAGGCAATGCTCTGCTTGGCTTCGACTCCCGATTTCAGTGAGAGCATAGAAATCGCTTCCTGCGCGCACCAGGTGAGACAGGCCTCACACCCTTTGCAAGCTTTTCCTTTCACTTGGGGCGAGATATTTGAGTGTTGACTCAACTTTCCTTCGCGACTGGCGCATCCCATCCCTAAATTCTTCAACGCTCCTCCAAATCCGGACAATTCATGACCCTTGAAATGGACCACGCTGATGAGGACATCCGCCATATAGATCTCATGGGCAATGGAAACAGTTTTGAAAAGAGGTTTGTCAATTCTGACCTTGATGGCACTATTCCCTCTCAGGCCATCCGCGATAAGGAGCGGGGCACCGACGACTGACTCAGTGAATCCATTTTCATAGGCAGTTGTCAAATGGGAGATGGCTTCTGATCGGGTTCCGGTATAAAGAGTATTTGTGTCAGTTAGAAAAGGCTTTCCCTTACATCCTTTGACCCGATCCACCACCCTCCTCAAAAAAATGGGCCGGACAAAGGCCGTATTGCCTTTCTCGCCGAAGTGGAGTTTGATGGCCACCAGATCCTTCTCTCTGATCTTTCCTTTCAGATCAGCACGGTCTAAAAGTCCATCCAATTTATCAAGGAGGGTCCTCCCAGAACCCACCTTCAGATCCGAAAAAAAGACATCGCTCTTCATTTCGTTCCTCCCTGCTATGGATTCTAAGTGAATCGAATTAGGGTGTCAAATCCCCTGCCACACCCTCGTTTGCAGGGGGCAACAGCGGATGACTTTTTTTACCTAATATTGCCAAGAATTTGACCCATTCGACCACACCAACCCTCAGCCTTTAGGCCGGAGACCAAAGGTGTTAGATAAAGTTGAAAAGTACATAGTTTAAAGTTCAAAAGTGCATATCTTCTTATCTCCTCTCCCCAAGGGGAGAGGATGAAGGTGAGGGGGATATATTTAGACTCCACCCTCACCCCAACCCTCTCCCGCCAGCGGGAGAGGGGGAATGATTGATTTTCATCGTCATCGCTGATGACCTGCCATGGTTGCTACCCAGGAAATTAGGCACGCACTTTTCAACTTTAAATTTACCCAAACCTGTGCACTTTTGAAGTTTAAGTGACAGGCCGGAGGCGAGGGGTTGACTTTTATTTTGGAAAAAAGTAATTTAAAATATAGTTCTTGTTCATTTGACCGAGCGGATGAGAGAAAGGAGAGGCCATGAAACAAATTGAACGGAGTCACATACGAAACGTAGGAACCTTTGGCCATGGCGGGGAGGGGAAGACCTCTTTAGCCGAGGCGATCCTCTTCGATACGGGAGAAAATACCCGCCTTGGCCGTGTTGACGATGGTTCCTCTTTGATGGATTTTGAACCGGAGGAGATTAATCGAAAGATCAGCATCAGCGCATCCCTTTCTCACTTCGAATGGGATAAGCATCAGTTTCATATCATCGATACGCCCGGATACGCAAACTTCGTCGCCGAGGCAAAGGCCTCGATGAGGGTTGTAGACGGGGCCATCATCGTTGTCGGAGGAAATTCGGGGATCAAGGTTCAGACCGAGACAGTATGGGGATATGCGAATGATTTCCAGATCCCACGGATCCTCTATGTCAGCAAAATGGATATGGAGCGAGCCGATTTTCTCAAAGTAGTGGAGGAGGTGAAGAAAGCCTTTCCTTCTCAGCCTGCTGTCCCTGTCCAACTTCCCATTGGAGGAGAAGGAAATTTTAAGGGAGTCGTGGACTTGATTCATAAGAAGGCTTATGTCTATCGGGATGATGGAAGCGGGCAGTTTGAGATCAAAGAGGTTTCCCCCGATTTGAAAGAAGAGGTGGATCGCCTCCGTGAGAAGTTGATCGAGGCCGCCGTGGAAGTGGATGATCAGTTGATGGAAAAATATTTGGAGTCCGGGGAGATCTCCGCCGAGGAGATTGTCCAATGCCTTCGAAAAGGAACGATGGAGAGGAAACTGGTTCCTGCCCTCTGTGGTTCCTCTACGCGTAATATTGGTATCCAACCCCTTCTCAATACGATGATCCGCTGTTTCCCTTCACCTCTGGAGAGGGGTCCGGTTCAAGGGAAAAATATCAAGGCAGGGGAACCTGAGACCAGAGAACCAAAAGAAGACGCCCCGTTCTCCGCCTTCATATTCAAGACGATCGCTGATCCTTTTGCGGGGAAATTGAGCCTTTTCAGAGTCTATTCTGGGAGTATCAGCGCTGACTCTTTCGTTTACAATTCCAAGAAGGACGTGAAGGAGAGGATCGGCCAGATTTTCTTGTTGGAAGGAAAAAAGCAGAAACCGGTGGGCTTTGCCACAGTGGGCGATATCGTTGCGGTTTCCAAATTAAAAGAAACCACCACGGGCGACACGTTCTGCGATGAGAAAAAGCCCGTCGTCTTCGAAGAGACCAAGCTTCCGCTTCCGGTTATCTCTTATGCGCTGACGCCGAAGAGCAAAGGAGATGAGGATAAGATCACCGCATCCCTGGCGCGCATCCACGAAGAAGATCCGACCATGATGATGGGGCGAGATGAACAGACCGGCGAGATACTCCTTTCGGGGGTGGGGCAGACTCATGTGGAGGTGATCGTTGAAAAATTGAGGAGAAAATTCGGGGTGGAGGTGAATCTCAGCGTTCCCAAGGTTCCCTATAAAGAGACGATCCGCGGATCTAAGACCGGTGTGGTCTATCGTCATAAGAAACAGACCGGCGGTCGAGGGCAGTTCGCTGAAGTCCATTTTGATATCTCCTCTCTACCGCGCGGGGATGGGTTCGAATTTGAGAATGCCCTCTCCGGCATGAACGTTCCAAGGAATTATGTTCCGGCTGTGGAGAAAGGGATTGCTGAGGCAATGCAGAGCGGCGTCTTGGCAGGTTATCCGGTGGTGGATGTGAAGGTCCGATTTTATGATGGAAAATCTCATGAGGTCGATTCTTCTGAAATGGCCTTCAAGATCGCTGCGATCATGGCCTTCAAGAAGGGAGTGCAGGAGGCCAATCCAGTATTGCTCGAACCGATCATGAAGGTGGAAGTGACGGCACCCGATGAGAATATCGGGGATGTGATCGGTGATCTCAACAGTCGGCGGGGAAGGGTTTTGGGGGTCGAAGGAAGAGGAAATTATCAGGTGATCCAGGCCAATGTCCCCATGTCAGAAATGCTGAAATATGCTCCAGACCTCAACTCCAAAACAGGGGGACGGGGAACGTTCACGATGGAATTTTCTCATTATGAGGAGGTTCCTGCCCAATGGACTGACAAGATCATTGCTCAAGCGAAGAAGGATAAGGAAAAAGAAGATTAAATAAACTATCATTGAAAATTGTTCATTGCAAAATTAGCAATTCAAAATTAAAAAATAGAAATTTTGCAATTTTCAATTTGCATTTTTCATTGATCATTTCTTATGAGAGCTGTGATCCAGAGGGTGAAATCCGCAGAGGTTTATGTGGAGGGTCGATTGTCCGGAAAGATCGGAAGTGGCCTTCTTGTTTTTGTCGGTGTGGGCAAAGGAGACGGAGAAAACGATGTTTCCTATTTGGCCTCGAAACTACCCGAGATCAGAATCTTCGAAGATGCCTCTGGTAAATTCAACCTTTCATTGAAGGAGAGAGGCGGGGAGATATTGATCGTCTCCCAGTTCACCCTTTATGGGGATTGTAGAAGGGGAAGAAGGCCCTCTTTCACCGAGGCCGAAGAACCGACCGCTGCAAAAAATCTTTATGACCGATTGATCGACAAAATGAGAGGCCAAGGGATTCCTGTCCAAACGGGGGAATTTCAGGCAAAAATGGAAGTCCATCTCATCAACGATGGACCTGTCACCCTCCTGTTGGATAGCAAATAATCTCCCCTCTCCCCTGAAGCTGTGAAATTATTCAGGGGGAGGTTGGGCAAGGATGTCTTCAAAGTTTTACAATTGCGGATCGTTTGAAAGGATAAGGGTAACGAAACGCTGTAGTTAGGCTATTCCACTGAAGTTTTCGATTGCTGCAGATGAACGTAAAAAAAGTGCCGCTGTAAAACTTTGGGAAGGTTCCCGCCTGACGGCGGCTTCCCGGAAATCCGCCCGATATCCTCGCCCAACCTGCGGCCTTGGGCTATTTTTTCACACCTTTCCTTTACTAAAGGGGGGTTGGGGGGATTAAGAAAGTTTCGAATGGAAGAAAAAGAATGAAACGATCTTTTTACCTCCTTTTTATAGTTAACTTTTTTCTCCTGATGGGCACACCTTTGACGGCCCAGACCACAAGGGGAGGAAAGGAGATGGGCATGAAAGAGATCAGGGAACCTGCTGTGGCAGGAGCGTTTTATCCTGACAAACCAGAGGTTCTTTCCCGCGATGTGAAGCGCTATTTAGACAATGCCAAGAAGGAAAAAATCGATGGTGAGATCGTGGCCCTCGTCTCACCCCATGCCGGATACATGTATTCCGGACAAGTGGCTGCCTATGCCTATAAATTGGTCGAGGGGAAGACATTTGATTCCGTGGTGGTGATCGCACCCAGCCACCGCGCCCTTTTCAAAGGTGCGTCCATTTATGATCGGGGAGGATACCGAACCCCTTTGGGTCTGGTCCCTGTCGATGTGGAGCTTTCCAAGAAGATGATGGAGAAGCGAAAGGAGATTCAATTCCTTCCTGAAGCGCATGCCGAGGAGCATTCCTTAGAGGTTCAAATTCCCTTCCTTCAGGTGGTTTTGAAATCATTCAAACTCATTCCTATTGTGATGGAGCCCTACTGGAGTTGGGAAACATGCCAAACCGTTGCTTCGGGAATTGCAGAGACAGTCAAGGGGAAAAACGTCTTATTGATTGCCAGTTCAGATCTCTCTCATTTTCATTCTTACGAAAACGCGGTGGGATTGGATAAGATTGTCTTGAACCATATCGAGCAATTTAATCCTGAGGGATTGAATCGAGATCTAAAGCAGAACCGTTGTGAAGCCTGTGGTGGAGGTCCTATCATTTCTATCATGTTGGCAGCCAAGGCCTTGGGGGCCAATAAAGGAAAGGTGCTCAAATACCTCAATTCTGGGGATGTCACCGGTGATCGGAGCCGTGTGGTGGGATACGGGGCTGGTGTTTTTTATAAAACAGCCGGAGGGACAGAAAAGATGAAGGAGGAGAAGAGAGTCGGTGTCGATTTGGGTTTGAGTGAACAGGATAAAAAGAACCTCCATCAGATTGCGAAGGCAGTGATTGAAAATAAGGTGAGAGGAAAGCCCATTCCAGAGTTCAAGATTGATTCGCCCATCCTGAAGGAGAACCGGGGTGCCTTTGTGACGATTCAAAAAAAAGGACAACTGAGGGGGTGTATCGGATACATTGAGGGTCGAGGTCCCCTCCACAAGACCATCGAAGAAATGGCTGAAGCCGCTGCGTTCCGCGACCCCCGCTTCACTCCTGTAACCGAAAAGGAACTTCCAGACCTTGAGATTGAGATATCGGTTTTGACACCTCTCAGAAGGATCACGGATGTCAATGAGATTCAAGTTGGGAAACATGGAATTTATATTAAGAAAGGATGGCTCTCAGGTCTTCTTTTACCACAGGTTGCAACAGAATACGGGTGGGATCGCCAGACCTTTCTTGACCATACCTGTCAAAAGGCAGGCCTTCCTTCCAATGCATGGAAGGATAAGAATACAGAGATCTATATTTTCTCTGCCGATATCTTTTAAAAAGCCCTTGGGATAGCACGATGGAGAATCCCAAGAAATAGATAGAAAAGTATTGACAAAGATAGGAGTCTTTGTAGAATAAGACAATCAATTGGCCGAATTCATCAAAGCGGAGGAACCAATTTAAAGGGGTGAATACTGGTGATGCCAGTAAGGATATCCCTTAATCCTAACCCGTCAGCTAACTTCGCAGGCGACTAAGGGGGGAGTACAGAAGCTAGGGGATCTTCTCCTGGCTTTTTTTTGAGGTGATGATGAAGGCAGAAGCACCGAAACCAGCATCAGAGAAACTCGAACTCCGTAGAGACGTGACGGTTTGGGGTTCCTACATGTGGGGGTATGCAGATGTCGGGGCAGACATCTATGCTGCCTTAGGTCTGGTAATGGGGGCTGCTCATGGTGGGGCGAGCCTTGCCTTCTTTGTGGCTGGACTCATCTACATCATGATCGGACTCTCATATACCGAAATGGCGTCTACCTACCCAGTTGCTGGAGGGGGCCATTACTATGCCCTGAGAGGTTTGGGAGATTTCTGGGGTTATGCTGCTGGTGTGGCACTTCTGTTAGACTACACCATAGATATCGCCCTCTTTGCCACCGCTTCAGCTGGCTATATGAACTTTTTTATGCCTTATGTCCTGGGAATCCCTCCAGAATATTTTGCCATGGACATCTGGATCTTTAAAAATGTAAACCCTGTCTGGGCAATTGAGGCTCTCATCCTGATTACCTTCCTCATTTGGCTCAATATCCGGGGAGTTCGAGAATCCTCTCTCTTCAACGAGGTTATCGGTGCCATTGATATCATCACTGAATCATCCATTATTGTTTTAGGTTTTCTATTAGCATGGAAACCAGAGCTCTTTGTGTTGCAATGGAAGACTCAATTCCCCACCATGAAGGAATTTATGTATGGCTCCTCTTTAGCCATCATCTCATTTGTTGGGTTGGAATCGATTTCACAAGCAGCTCAAGAGACCAAGAGACCAGCCACGATCATCCCCAGAACCTCCATCACTTTGATCTTTACAGTGTTCATCTTTGCTTTGGCGTTTTCAACTATGGGTCTTGGAGTTCTCCCTTGGCAGGAATTTCCACAAGGGGATCCTGTGGCCAAACTGGCTCATGCCATTCCTATTTTTGGTGTGATGGCTGGACCCTTTGCAGCCATTCTGGGTGCAACGATTTTACTTATTTCTTCCAACACGGGCGTGATGGGCGCATCCCGCCTCACCTATTCCATGAGTGAACTTCATTTAATTACTCCCTGGTTTAATAAGGTTCATCCGAAATACCGGACTCCTGTTCGGACGATCATATTCTTCTCCCTGATCGGGATGCTTGAGGCACTCCTTGCTTTTCTAACGCCCAGCGCCATGGACACTTTAGGAAATATGTATGCCTTCGGAGCGGCCAGTGGTTACCTCCTTGTCTTCATCTCCATGATTAAGCTTCGTTTCTCCGATCCCTATTCCCCGCGGCCTTACAAGATGCCGTTGAACATCAAATGGAATCATAAAGGCAAGACCGTAGATGTTCCCATTCTCGGTTTCATCGGGATGATCGGGGTCAGTTTTATTCTTTTTGAGGTCATTCTAACCCATGAGATTGGTCGTATCGCCGGCCCGGGATGGGTTTTGGCCTGTTTGATTTACTATTTCTGGTTCCGAAAGAAAAAGGGGTTCCCTTTACTCGGAAGTGTGAAACATAACTGGGAGGAGGAGCAGAAAAAGATATTAACATCTGCGGAGGAATTCGATCTGCTCGAACAGTATAGAATTGCCTTGGCAGAAAGAGATAAACGAGAGAGGGGGAAGGCCGGTGAGAAAAGCACCAGAGCTACCTGAGCAACCGGGATGGCGGGATTATTTTCAGATTGTCACGACTATCCTCATGGTAGGATTAGGGTCTTATATTTTGTGGCAAACGGTTTTTGTGAGATGGGCGATTCCATCCTTGATCTTCGGAGTGGCCATTTTGCTCTATGGACTATTTCGAATCAGAATAATCAGGACCTATTTTCAACAGAGAGGCAGGAGAGATGGGATCTGAGATCCAAATGACCTTTGTGGGTGCCTTGATAGCTTTTTTCTTTACAGCCTCCATGGGGATTTTACTCTGGTGGATGTTCCATGTTCCAAAAGTTATCCCCTTGGCTGCAGCGAAAGCAAGAAGGGCAGTAGGGGCAATTAAAAAGATATTAGTTCCAACCTCAGGCACCTTTTATTCAGAAAGGGGGATTGAACTGGCTTGTCGCTTGGGAGAGGAACAAAAGGCAGAGATTTATTTGATTAACGTTATTGAAGTTCCCAGGACCCTACCCTTGGAGGCACCGATGCCTGAAGCAGAGGCCAAGGCAACGGATATCATCAAGGAGGGAGAAACAATCATTACTCTAAGGGGACTTCAGGCAAAGGGAGAGGTGAGACGGGGACGAGTTGCAGGGGAAGAAATTATCAGAGCGGCCAAAGACTGGGATGCTGATTTGATTGTGATGGGGATTCGAACCAATATACGGATGGCCCAGGAGATTTTGGGTCGGACTTCCGATCTGGTGATACGTCGAGCCCCTTGCGAAGTGATCGTGGACAGACTTTCTGCAGAAGCATTATAGGAGGGATAGGATGAGAGCGATGATCATCGGTTGCGGCAGGGTAGGATCTGTTCTGGCGAACCGTTTAGATGAGGCAGGACATCAAGTGCTGGTTCTCGACAAAAATCAGCAGGCATTTCGAAGGCTCTCCGAAAAGTTCTCCGGGGAGCGGAGGGTGGGCAATGGTCTGGTGGAAGAATATGTGCGTCCGGCCCTTCAAGAAAAGACGGATATTCTCTTTGTTATGACGGATAAGGACAATATCAATCTGATGATCAGCCAGTGGGTGAAGAAGAAATTCCAGGTCGATCGGGTGATCACCGAAGTGCACGATTCCATTCTGGCAGGTCTCTATAAAGAATTGGGCTTGGAAACAGTCTGTCCAACCGACCTGGTCTTGAAGGAATTATTGCAGACGATTCAGGAAAGTTGAGGTGAGAAGTCATGTACATCATCATTGTGGGAGCAGGGAAGGTTGGATATCATCTTGGAAAGTTCCTGATGGCAGAAGGACATGAGGTGATGCTGATTGAAGAAGACCGTTCCAAGGTAGATACTCTTTCTTTGGAGTTTCACGATTCTATTATGCAAGGAGATGGTTCAGCCGTTGAGGTTTTAAAAGAGGCCGGAGCCAACCGGGCGGATGTGGTGGTGGCGGCGACAGGCAATGACGAGGATAATCTTGTGATTTGTCAGGTTACAAAATTGGTATTCCTCCGGCCCCGGACGATTGCGCGGGTGAATAACCCTCGGAATGAAGAACTTTTTGCCGGTCTGGGGGTCGATGCCTCTGTCAGTGCAACCAAGATTATCAATACCATTATTGAGGAGCAGGTGAAGGCTGGTGATATGGTGATTCCTCTGCTCACCTTGAAAGCAGGAGACGTTGAGATCGTAGAAGTTGAACTTTCCCGGTCTTCACCGATCGTAAAAAAGAAAGTCAAAGAATTATCACTTCCCCCTGGCTCGATCTTTATCGCCGTGATCCGGGGAGAAGAAATCATCATCCCCTATGGGGAGACGGAGTTCCAGCCAGAAGATAAGGTTATTGCCCTTGTGAAGCGCACGAGTGAACAGGCCCTCCGGGAGATGTTGTGATCGGCTTCCTTCCGCCTTTCTGATCTGGAGGAGATCCAAAAACGCTTGAGAAGAGACGTAACTTACATGAAGCGTAGAGGAAATGATTTGACACACTCAAAAACTCGCGATAAAATAAGTACATGGACTCAAAATATTAGGAATCGCCAGAAGTGGTTTCCAAAGCCCTCTTTGGGAATCCAGGTTGTTGACAGAAGGGGGGTCTTGGAGAAGCATCCGGATCAAACCTGGCTGATGAGCGTTGAGCGATTCCTTTCTTTGCTTGTCTGAAATTGCTTCACCTATTGTCACAAGACTCCACCAACCCCCACGCGCTCCTTTGCGATCCCTTGCCGTAGAGTATAATCCCTGTCACTCTGCTCACCTCTTGATGTCAATACCTGATTACCGTCGCCCACCTATCTACAATCAACTTTTGCTGAAGTTTTGTTGATTGTTGAGACCTGACCCTTATTTGTTTTCTTGATTGAAATGTTGCAATGGCCATGATGCACGAATGATCGTCCCTTTTCCCTCGGTGGATTCGATGGCAAAAGAACCACCCGAAAGCTCCGTCCGCTCCTTCATGCTCGTAAGCCCCAATCCCCTCCTGGTGCTATCTGCGTGCACCTTTTCCAGATCGAAGCCCTGTCCATTGTCTTCAAGCACAAGCTCTATCCTCTGATCTATTTTCCCCAAGTGCAAACGCACAAGATTCGCTTTACTGTGTTTGGTGGTATTGTTCATGGCCTCCTGGGTCACCCGGAAAATGACAACCTTCAGGGAGTGAGGAACCTCACCTTCCTCGACCTCGGTCTTCTGCTCGATCCGAATCTCCGAATAGATCGTCTGAAACCTCCTGCAGAACCAGGAGAGGGTAGGCAGGATACCCAGGTCATCAAGCATCGATGGTCGTAAATCCTGCTGTATTCTTCGGCATTCCTCGATGCCTTCTTGAATCAGGGGGGTGATGGTATTCAAGGATTCGGTCGCAACCTGTGGATTTTTTTCCATCTGCTGCAAAGTCGTTTCCACTTTGAATTTGATTCCGCTCAGATAAGCCCCAAGGGTATCATGAATCTCACCGGCGATCCTCTTTCTTTCATCCTCCTGGGCTGAGAGAAGTTTTATGGATAGTTGCCGCAACGCTTCATTTGTTCTTGCCAGTTCTGCGGTCCGTTCCTGCACCCGTAGCTCAAGTGTATCGGTCAGTTGCTGAAGCTCCAAAGTTCGTTGTTGCAGGATCTGCTCGGCGCGCTTGCGCTCAGTGATGTCACGATCGCAGGCGCGGCGCCCCAGCGACTGTCCATTGGCGTCCAGCACGAGCTTGCAAGCATGACCGATCCAACGCTCCTGGCCATCTCGGCGCACGATCCGGAATTCGAGTTCGCACAGTTCGCGATGCCCTTGGTCTTCAAGCAGGTGTGTTACCACACCCTCACGGTCGTCCGGGTGAATGATCCGGGAGTAGAGTCCCGGGTCCTGGATGAACTCTTCGCGGGTGTATCCGGTAATGCGCTCGCAGGAGGGAGAGACGTAGAGAAAGCGTTCATCCGGGCTGCGCCAGTACTCCCAGTCATACGTGAAATCTGCTACGATGCTGAGTGTCTTTGCCGATTCGCGCAGTGCCTCCTCAGCCCTTTCACGGCCGAGAATCTCCTTTTCCCAACCCTTCTTTGATATCATTATTCCTATAATACCGACTATCCACAATAAAAAGTGGGCCAGCGATATTTTCGCCATAAGTGGTCTCTCTATGGTCCAGAGAGGTGCCATCGGTATGGAAACACTGATTCCTCCCCGGATATCTCCCTCCTTGTATCCTTGTGAAGCGTGGCATTTAAGGCAGAGTTTTTCCACTACAAAAGGACGCATCAGGCGCATGTATTCTTCGTCTGCTATTTTATCAACCGAGCTAACCTCTTTAATGCCCTTCTCAAAGGACTTTAAAGCAGCGGCTTCCCATGAGTCAGGAGCGTTTTCAGGACGAATGGGATTCAGGCTGGTGATATGACCTTGGCTGCCATGGCTATCCGCCGTCATTTGATTGACCTGACGGGCCATGTATGCCGGATTGACTAAGGTGAGGGACAAACCAGAAGACGTGGTAATATCCCGGTCGGGGACATTGAGGTATGGATTGGGGGGCGTGTGGTCCGAAACCGGAACATAGACGCCGCCCTGCTTTGCGGCCCATCTACGGTAAAGGACATCGTTTTCAAAGGTGATCTGGGCACTGTTCCGGGCAATGTTGAGGATTTTCTCTCTCTGCTCATATAAATTCCACAGCAGGGAAGCAGCGATGCATCCCGTCCATAATAATACAAGAAGCCAGGAATGGTACTTTAAGCGGTCGAACAGATTCCCTGTTTTTTTTTCTGTCATTTAGCCGCTCCTAATCTGAAATGATGTTACATCTCTCGTAATAACTTCTGCAACACTTTCACTTACTGGTCGTGATCTGCCTTTATATACCACCCGGGGCAGCCGGGGGCAGCCGCTACTCGATAGCAATGTCGAATTTCTTTATCGCGGGAACTTAAGAATAGAATAAGAGCTGTTCCGAAAAAAGATGCTATCGCAAATTCCCGTTTCGACTCGCGATAATCCGGTCACAAAATACCGGAATAAGGATAAAATATTGTAATATATTTTGTTAACTGAGGTCAATTATCGATTACATTCCAACCCACTCCACGCGCTCCTTTCAACTCCTTGCCGTAGAGCATAACCGATCCTCTCTAATTCTTGCGGCTCTGCTTACCTCTTGATTTCAATAACTGATTACCGTTGCTTCACTCTAAACACCTTGGTCTCAGACTTCTTCTTGTCAAATTTTCACTTTCCTATATAATAATACCAAAATCAGGTTTTTAGATACGAAACCAAAGGAAAAATAAAGCAAGGATTAACCAACTTCTTGACGCGGGAGGCTGGAAGGTTCAAAACATTAGACAGCATTAAAGAAATAAGAGTTGAGAGGAGGCAAACCTGAAATTCAGGAGGTCTTTATGATTAAAGAACTTGAGGGCAAAAATTTTAAATCCTTAAAGAATTTAAAATTGGATTGTAAGAGAGTAAATCTCTTCATAGGTAAGCCAAACACTGGAAAATCAAATATTCTTGAAAGTGTCGGGATTTTTTCTTTTCCATATGGGAATCTTTCGGATTTTGTTGGCTTCGAAAATATGATTAACCTTTTTTACGATGAAAACTTGGAAGAAAAAATAGGAATAGCCAACGATATTTATTATTCGGTCTGCCTTGAGACTGAGGGCCACAAGGTAATTGCTGTGAGCAATTTTCAGGATGTCTTAGCGGAGGCGTCGCGAGGGTCCTTTGAATTTGCGTTTGTGGATCTAAGGCTTGGTATGGAAGACGGAATTGATTTAATCCCTCCTTTACTGGCAGCAGCGCTATGGCTTAAGATTATTGTCATTACAGCCTACGCTTCTATTGATACAGCCGTAGAAGCCATGCGGCGCGGAGCGACCGACTATATCCCAAAACCATTTACACCGGCTCAGGTAAAATTGGCGGTTGACAAAGTATTTGAGATGCGGACATTGGAACAGAGAGTTGCTTAAAGATTGGAAGAAAGGAGGAAGGTGAATGCTTGGGTTTCGGCAAAAACTATCCATTGGGTTTGGTGGGTTGTTGTTGATCATCCTAATCATAGGCATCCAGAGCATCATCTATCTTACTAAACTTGGAGAATCCATCGATGTTATTCTCCGTGAAAACTACCGGAGTGTCATTGCGTGTCAACAAATGAAAGAAGCCCTGGAGCGGATAGACAGTGGAATACTTTTTGAACTTTTAGGATATACGCAGAAAGGGGACGAACTCATCCGCAAGAATGAACTGGCGTTCGAGATGGCCCTTGGAGTCGAGTTGCATAACATCACGCTTCCGGGAGAAGGGGAAAAGGCATTTCATCTCCAGAATCTTTTTGGCCAATATGAAACAGTACTTAAGAGGATAGAGGATTCGAGGGTCCCGGTTACTGTCCGGCGCAATGCCTATTTCACTGACCTTTTCCCGTTATTTCTACAGATTAAAGACACGGCTGGCGAGATCCTCCGGATGAATCAACAGAATATGAGTGATGCGAACGATCTGGCCCGAAATAGTGCAGCCGCAGCGCGAAAACAGATGTATATTCTTTTATTTGTCGGTACGATTCTTGCGTTGGGGTTTATTTTCTTTACCGGCAGGTGGATTCTTCGTCCATCGGCTTAAGGATGGAGGGATAGATGTAATGGTCGGGCTACTCGAAACACATGGCCGTGCCGATATTGCAAAACCCGAAGAGATACCAGGACGTTCAGGACATTCTTGCAGCAGGGATATATGTGATCACAGCGATGAACGTTCAGCATCCCGAGGACCTTTACAACACCTTGAGAACGCGGTGGGGGTAAAGGTGCGAGAGCGCTTCCTGATTCCGTTCTTGCTGAGGCGGACCAGATCGTTGATGTGGACATGAGCTCACGAAGCCATGAAGGTAATCTTTGATTGGGAGGTGCCCAATGAATCCACCCCTTCAAACTTATCCTGATCTGTTAACCAGAATACAGATGCACCCTTACGAAACCGATGGGCGGTTTCTGAACCGTGATCGAAGGGTGACCCTTCTTACTGCAGTCATAGCCGTCATATTGGCTATAAGCCTTGTATACGGATGTGCCAAAGAGAATAAAGACCTTTCTAAGCTTCAGGAAGAAAACAGAGTCTTGAAGGAGAAGATAGCATCGCTTGAAAGTCAAATGAAACCTGAAAAGGCTTCAAAGCCCGAAATGAAGGAAGAGCTTCTTGTTCTGGCGAGGAAATTGAAAGCCACACCAAATGATTTCGTGGGGCAGCAGATAAAATTGCATTGCAGGTTTGGCGGGTTTGAAAATAAATTCCTGAATGACACAAATGGTCCCAAATTTCTTTCCACCTATTACATTGGGCTCATCACCCAGAGCGGAAAAGAAATAAATGAACCCCTGTTTGATCATTTATTCATAAGTAAAAAAGAAGCAAAGGAACAAGGTGTTTATCGTTTAGGCGTAAATGATCTAATTACTGTTTATGGAATAGTAAACAGTGCATACAAAAACGAACCGTGGATTGAGGTGTATGTGGTAAAAAGGGAATGGGAATAGCTTTTAGTGAGGGATTACATGCAAGGCGGGTTTTCATTGATCCAATACATAGCGAAAGCATATAATGTATTGAAGCTGCAGTATTTAATTCAATCAAGTTACAATGTCTTGATGGGTAATTGAAATGCTTGACTTCATTTTTATAGTATTGGTTTTGGCCTTTTTTGGATTGTCATTCTGGTATGTCCGTTTCTGCGACCGGCTCTGATAAGAGGTTGAGCAATGAATTGGGAATACATCATCAGCGGAATCATTGGTCTGGGGCTGCTTGTCTATCTAACATATGCACTCCTCAAGCCTGAGAAGTTTTGAGATAGTCCCCTATGGAGAAAATAGGATGACACTTAATGGATTTTTGCAGTTCGGAATATATTTTTTGGTTTTGCTTGCCCTGACCAAGCCGCTCGGGGTTTACATGGCCAAGGTTTTTTCAGGGGAAAAGATAATCCTAGGCAGGATATTCGGCCCTTTAGAGCGATTGATTTATCGAATATGCCGCATCGACGAGCACGAGGAGCAGCACTGGACTGCTTATACTGCGGCTATGCTGATGTTCAGTCTGGCAGGTTTGCTTGTCCTCTACGGGCTTCAGAGGCTTCAATACTATCTGCCGCTCAATCCGCAGAATTTCTCGGCAGTGGCCCCGGATCTGGCATTCAACACTGCTTCGAGTTTCACGACCAATACCAATTGGCAGGCATACTCAGGTGAGTCTACAATGAGCTACTTCGTTCAAATGGCAGGGCTGGCATTCCATAATTTCGTATCAGCGGCCACCGGCATCGCACTCGCCATAGCTTTTATTCGGGGCATCGCACGGCGTGAAACAAAGACCCTTGGCAACTTCTGGGTTGATCTCACCCGCACAACACTTTATGTGTTGCTTCCATTTTGTATTATCGGTGCACTTCTACTGGTCTCTCAGGGAGCTGTCCAAAACTTCAGCCCGTACACACAAGCCACACTCGTCGAGCCGCAGCAGGTGGAAAAGACGGATGATCGTGGCAATAAAACTATTGAAACCGTGACAGTACAGACAATTGCTCAAGGCCCTGTTGCATCCCAAGAGATCATCAAGGAATTAGGGACGAATGGCGGGGGGTTCTTCAATGCCAACTCAGCCCATCCTTTTGAGAACCCGACACCGTTTTCGAACTTCCTGGAGATGATTGCCATCTTTGCCATTTCATCCGGTTTAACCTATACGCTCGGCCGCATGACCGGTAACCAGAAGCACGGGTGGGCAGTCTTTTCTGCCATGGTCATACTTTTCCTGGCGGGTTTCTTCACGGCCTATCACTTCGAGGCTCGTGGTAACCCGATCTTCAACCCATATGGGGTGAGGCAGGAGGCAATCGAAGTGGATGGCCGGCAGCAGGCAGGTGGCAATATGGAAGGGAAGGAGGTGCGCTTCGGCACCGTGAACTCCGCGCTTTTTGCAACCATCACAACAGATGCCTCATGCGGCGCCGTCAACTCAATGCATGATTCATTTACACCACTGGGTGGAATGATTCCGCTGCTGAACATCATGCTTGGCGAGATCATTTTCGGCGGTGTGGGTGCAGGAATGTATGGCATGCTGGTGATGATCGTGCTGACGGTCTTCATCGCCGGATTGATGGTCGGACGAACTCCGGAGTACCTGGGTAAAAAGATCGAAGCGAAGGATGTTAAGATGGCCATGCTCTACGTTCTTGTCTTTGCCTTTTCGATTCTGGGTTTTTCGGCCTGGTCAAGCGTTGCAGCCTACGGGGCATCGAAGGTCAACAACGCTGGTCCCCACGGGCTCTCGGAGATCGTCTACGCCTTCGTTTCGGCTACAGGCAACAATGGGTCGGCTTTCGCAGGGCTCAATGCAAATACCCCCTGGTATAACATAACGATCGGACTCGCAATGCTGATCGGGCGGTTTCTAATGATCATTCCGATGATGGCCATAGCAGGCAATCTGGCGACTAAAAAGATCGTCCCTCCTTCAGCGGGCACATTCCCTGTTCATACGCCTCTGTTCGTGGTGTTGCTGATCGGTGTCATCCTAATCGTTGGCGCACTGACCTTTTTCCCGATGCTTTCACTTGGCCCGATCGTGGAGCATTTTTTGATGGAATTGGGAAGGATCTTTTGAATCCCAGAATAGTGGAGTGGTTCGAGGCCTAAGGTATATGGCAAGAAAAGCAAAGAAAAGACCTCTCTTCGATCCGCCAATCGTGAAGCGGGCTATTAAGGATGCGTTTGTAAAGTTAGCCCCTCGGCAGGTTGCCCGCAATCCGGTGATGTTTGTCGTTGAGATAAGCAGTATCCTCACGACGCTGCTAATTATTCGGGACATTGTTGTTGGCAATACTGGCAACTTGCTTTTTACTGTGCAGATAACGCTGTGGCTCTGGTTTACGGTGCTTTTTGCCAATTTTGCAGAAGCCATGGCCGAAGGCCGTGGAAAAGCACAGGCCGATACGCTTCGCAAGGCGAAGACTGAAACCATGGCCAATCTTATCGTTGGGAATATTGGGGGGAATATCGGGGGGGATATCGGTCGGGGGATAGAGCAGGTCAAGACCGAAGTTGTTCCTGGTACGAAGCTGCGAAAGGGCGATGTCGTACTGGTTCGTGCTGGAGAAATCATCCCCGGTGATGGAGAGGTCATTGAAGGTGTTGCATCGGTTGATGAATCGGCCATCACTGGAGAAAGTGCGCCTGTCATTCGCGAAGCAGGAGGAGATCGCTCAGCGGTCACAGGCGGAACGACAGTGATTTCAGATTGGATCAAGGTACGCATCAGATCGAATCCAGGGGATACCTTCCTGGATCGTATGATTGCGCTGGTCGAGGGTGCGGAACGGCAGAAGACGCCAAACGAGATCGCACTCAATATATTGCTGGCCGGCCTTACGATCATCTTTCTCCTGGCAGTCGCAACTCTATTACCGTATGCGATTTACAGCGTTCAATCCTCAAATGCGGCAGGTAGTTTTGTCCGGGCTGCGCCGCCTTCGATTACGGTTCTGGTGGCACTGCTCGTTTGCTTGATCCCAACCACGATCGGGGGGCTTCTTTCGGCAATCGGCATTGCAGGGATGGATCGTTTGATTCAACACAACGTGCTCGCAATGTCAGGCCGGGCGGTTGAGGCGGCAGGCGACGTAAACACCTTGCTTTTGGATAAGACGGGCACGATTACCCTTGGCAACCGGCAGGCCACCGAATTCATTCCGCTCCCCGGGGTGACAGAGAAGGAATTGGCTGATGCCACACAACTATCGAGTTTGTCGGACGAAACTCCGGAAGGCCGCTCGATCGTAGTTTTGGCAAAAACAAAGTATGGGCTGCGAGGACGGGATCTATCATCACAAGAAGCTCATTTTTTCCCCTTCACTGCGCACACGCGGATGTCAGGAGTTGACATGGGTGGACGCTCAATCAGAAAGGGTGCCTCTGATGCCATTATCTCCTTTATCAGTTCTCAAGGAGGAACCGAACCGCCTGAACTGAGAGAAGTTGTTGGGCGCATTTCGAAGTCCGGGGGGACACCTCTGGTTGTCGCTGATCGCAACCGCGTGCTTGGAGTGATCCACCTGAAGGACATCGTAAAGGGAGGGATGCGAGAACGGTTCGTGCAACTGAGAAAAATGGGCATTAAAACCGTCATGATCACAGGAGATAATCCGTTGACTGCAGCGGCCATTGCCGGTGAAGCGGGGGTAGATGATTTTCTTGCGGAGGCGAAACCGCAAGACAAAATGGATCTCATTCGTCGCGAACAGGCTCAGGGAAAGCTCGTGGCGATGACCGGCGATGGGACAAATGATGCTCCGGCTCTCGCTCAGGCGGATGTTGGCGTGGCGATGAACACAGGTACGATGGCGGCGAAAGAGGCGGGTAACATGGTCGATCTTGATTCTAACCCCACAAAGCTTATTGAGATCGTTGAGATTGGTAAGCAACTCCTGATGACACGTGGTGCGCTTACGACCTTCTCCATTGCCAATGATGTATCTAAATATTTTGCGATCATTCCGGCAATGTTTTCAACATTATATATGGCGATGGGTGCGAAGAGCGGACCCCTTTCCGCCCTGAACATCATGCAGTTAGCGACACCGGAGTCGGCAATTCTGTCAGCGGTGATCTTCAATGCGCTGATCATTGTTGCGTTGATTCCCCTGGCACTACGGGGAATCAAATATCGTCCGTTGGGAGCGGCCGTGGTGCTCAGGCGCAACCTCCTCATGTACGGGTTTGGAGGGATTGTCATCCCGTTCATGGGGATTAAAATAATCGATGTCATCATCAGCCTGTTTGGCGTGGTGTGACGGAGGGAGTCAACATGAATCTGCTCAAACATATTTACCCAGCAGTCGCATTGACCATCGCGCTCACAGTGCTCGTGGGAATCATTTACCCGTTTGTCGTGACCGGATTATCGGAGTTACTCTTTAATGAAAAAGCAAAGGGGAGCCTTATTGAGAGAGAAGGCAAGGTGATCGGATCTCGTTTGATCGGGCAGCCTTTCAAGAGCGCAGGTTATTTCCACTCGCGGCCTTCTGCGGCCGGTTCCGGTTACGATGGGACCGCTTCGGGCGGCACGAATCTCGGTCCGACAAGTAAGCAGCTTTTTGCAGAACAGGTGAGGGCGCGTGCGAAAGAGTTACGCTCTGAAAATCGAAATGGGAAGATCCCGATCGACCTCATCACTTCTTCTGGATCGGGGCTTGATCCGCACATCAGCCCAGCAGCGGCTGAGTTTCAGATCCCACGGGTTGCCCGCGAACGCCGAATGAGTGAGGACGAGGTGAGACGACTTGTGCACAAGCACATCGAGGGAAGACAATTTGGTGTCTTGGGTGAGCCACGAGTCAATGTTCTCGAACTCAATCTGGCACTGGATGAGGCGTCAAGAAAAGAGAAATAAAAAATAATGGAACACTTTAGCGCTTTGAAATGGATTGCGATTGGTCCCCCGGCCAGAGATGCTTCCGAAGTTTTAGAATGCGGGCTTTTATATTTTATCGTATTGAAATGGGGAAAGTGAACAAGACGCTGCAATGCTTTTGGGGCCATCTGAATGATTTGGTAAAAGGTTTCCGCTCTAAAACTTCTCCAGCATCCCCGACCGGTGTTCCATAAGGGGCGATTTTACAAAGAGTTAAAGTGTTACAAAAAAGTTTTGTTTGAAGTGCGTCATCGAGAGTAGGGGGGGGTCGCAAAAGATGGGAGTGAAAAATGGAGATACCCCAAGGCCAGATCCGGATGCCCTCTTAAAAGAGGTTCAACGGGAAGAAGAAAAGAGGGGAAGATTAAAGATATTTCTCGGCTACGCTCCTGGCGTGGGTAAAACATATACCATGCTTAACGAAGCCCATGTTTTAAAGAACCGGGGCGAGGATGTTGTTGTGGGTATTGTGGAGACTCACGGCCGGATCGAAACGGAGGCATTACTGAAAGATTTGGAAATGATTCCAAAACGGCGTGTGGAATATCAAGGTATCTTCCTTGAGGAGTTAGAACTCGATGCCATTCTATCGAGACGGCCGGCAGTTGTCCTGGTTGATGAACTCGCCCACACCAATGCCCCTGAGAGCCGGCATCCCAAACGGTACCAGGATGTTCAGGAATTGCTTGACAGCGGCATTGATGTTTACACGACCGTGAATATTCAACACTTTGAAAGCCTCAATGATGTTGTCGAGAAGATTACAGGGATTCGCATGCAGGAGACACTGCCCGATACTTTTCTGGATCGAGCAGATGAAGTCCAGGTCATCGACATCCCATTTGAAGAACTTTCGGAGCGATTGAGAGAGGGGAAGGTATACATTCCCCAGCAGGCTCAACGTGCCATGGAAAACTTTTTCCGCCGTGGTAACCTTGTTGCCCTTCGGGAGTTGACGCTTACCCACGCGGCTCGCAAAATGGACACCGAGCTTTTGAACTATATGAGGGCGAAGGCTATTTCCGGTCCCTGGCCGGCAGCAGAAAGATTGATGGTCTGTATTGCCCCGAGTCCATACGCAAAACAGCTTCTCCGGAAGGGCTACAACATTGCAAAAGACGCCCATGCGGAATGGTATGCTGTATATGTCTCTACACCCGCCCTGAAAGAGATGTCGGATAAAGATAAGGCTTATATCGCTGGGGCATTGAATCTTGCCGAGGAATTGGGAGCAAAAATTGTAACTCTTTCCGGAACAGACGTAGCGAGTGAGATCCTTCGCTTTGCCCGTGAGTATAATATCAACCATATTGTGATCGGCAAGCCCCTTCATTCCATGCTCTTGGGGCTCTGGAAAGGCTCACCCGCATCCCGACTGCTTCACACTCCGAGTGAGTTTGAACTGCATCTGATCACACCAACTGTTGAAAAAAGAGAGATAGAAGTAAAACCCAGACCTGAACGACTTGCATTCAATACCAAAGACTACCTCCTCCCCATTCTCATGGTCGCCTGCGTTACCCTGTTGAACTTATTCCTTCAAAAATTCGTCAATCCCATGTCTCTGGTTTATATCTACTTGATCGCAACCATAGCCAGTGCCCTTGTTTTTGGCACCGGGCCTTCGCTTTTCTCTTCGGTCCTCAGTCTGATCACTTTCGATTTTTTCTTCACCGAGCCGAGATATAGCCTCACCATGAATCACCCCCATGATATCATCAATGTCGTGGTTTTTTTCCTCACTTCAATTATCATCGGGCAACTTGTGAAAATAACAAGACGTCAGAACCTCGCTTTGCAGCTCCGCGTCAAACGGATTACTCTCATTGAGGAGATGAGCAAAGAATTCTTAATGCTTCCGCCTGTTGAGCAATTTGTCGGTGGCCTTGTTCAGAACTCGAAGGAATGGGAAAATACCTTAACGCTATTTCGTACGACAGTACTGGATCACATCAGTCATATTGCGATCAAGTACCTGGCAAAGATTATCGATGCACCCTCATTTGTCCTTTTCAGTGGGAAGGACGGAAGGTTTCAGGTCTGGGCTCGAAGCAAACATGATGTTGACCTCACTCCCAATGAGATGGCCGTTGCAGAATGGACCTATTCACACGGTGAACCTGCTGGTGCAGGTACGCAAACACTGACAAATATTAAGGTCTTCTTCATACCAATGAAATCGCTTGATGAGATCATTGGTGTGATCGGCATTCAATACGATTTCAAGAATCTTCTTCTCGATCAGCGACGCCTTTTGGGAGTCATATCGAATCTCTCGGCTCTCGCCGCAGCCAGATGGGTCAAAATCTGGTCCGTTAAATGAGGAATAAATAGGAATGGAGTTATTCACATGGTCTGGACACTTCGTAAAAAGATTTTCATTGGTTATGGTATCACCCTCGTTCTGATGGTTTTGGTCTTGATCTGGGCTTTTATCAATCTGTGGCAGTTGGGCCAAGCCAGTGACGCCATCTTGAAAGAAAATTATAAAAGCATTCTTGCAGCAGAGAATATGGTCTACGCCATTGAACGACAGGACAGTGCCATCTTACTTGTCTTTGCCGGCTATGAGGAGCAGGGATGGAAACAGTTTCGTGAGCACGAGAGCGAATTCCTTCAGTGGTTAGCACGGGCAAAGGATAATATCACTGTGGAGGGTGAGGCCAAAATCGTCAATATGATTGAAACAGAGTATTCGAAATATCTGAATTATGTCTCTGAACTCAGGCCAATTTCTGTGACCGGGCCTCGGAAAACAGGGGCGTTTTACCATGAGATGATCCTTCCGTCATTCCTTTCCGTTCGCGACACTTGCATTCGTCTGAGAGAGATCAACCAGGAGAATATGTTCAAAATCAGTGACCGCGCACGCTATATTGCAAAGAGGGCCATTTGGTCTATGGCCATTATAGGGATTGCGGCTATGGGGATAGGGATCGGGTTCAGTCTTCTCCTGTCAAATCTCCTCACGAAACCGGTCCGCCAGATGGTGGAGGCGACCCAGAGGATTGCGGAGGGGAATTATGACACTCAAATCTCAGCCCATTCCTCTGATGAACTTGGACGATTGACGGATGAGTTCAATTTGATGACCAAAAATTTGAAGGGGTTTCATGACCTGAATATCGAACAGATCATGGCAGAAAAGCAAAAGAGTGAAGCCATCATCCGAAGCATTGACGATGGCATTATCTTGGTGGATGCGGAGTTCAAGGTAACCGGAATGAACCCCATGGCAAGGAGAATCCTCAATATCCAACCTGACGAACCGCAAAATAGACACTTCCTTGAAGTGGTTAAAAGCGAGCAATTGTTTCACTACATTCAACAATCGATGGAATCGGGCAAACCTCCGAGCATTGAGGAAAAAGAAAACGTCTTCACGGTAGATCGGAATGAAACCCGATATCACTACCAGTTTTCAATTACACCTGTTCGTGGGAAGAAGGGCATTTTGATAGGGGTGGTGCTCCTCTTGCGGGATGTGACCCGTCTGACAGAGTTAGACCGTCTGAAGAGCGAATTTGTGATGACTGCCTCCCACGAACTCAGGACTCCTTTGACGAGCATCGGAATGAGCATCGATCTTCTCCTGGAAAGTGCGATAAAGAAACTTAACGAGAAGGAACAGCAGCTTCTTTCAGCAGCCCATGAGGATCTCCAAAGGCTCAAGGTCTTTGTCAACAACCTCCTTGATCTCTCCAGGATCGAAGCAGGCAAGATGGAAATGGAGTTTTCCAGCCTTCCCGTCCCCATGCTCTTCGAGAAGGTGGTTGCGGTTTTAAAAACCCAGGCAGATGAGAAAGCGGTGAGTCTCTCTTTTAGTACCCCGGATGGATTATCAAATGTGAAGGGAGATGCTAATAAGATCACTTGGGTATTAAGCAATCTGATATCAAATGCTCTCCGCTATACTTCCAGCGGAGGGCACATTCAACTTTCTGCTGAGTCATTCGGGTCTTACGTTCAAATTTCAGTTAGCGACGATGGGGTTGGCATCCCATATGAATATCAGTCTAAGATTTTTGATAAATTCGTCCAAGTAAAAAGTGATAAGGCGTTGGGAGGAAGTGGGCTCGGGTTGGCTATTTGTAAAGAAATTGTCCGTGCCCACGGAGGCACCATTTGGGTCGATTCTGTTCCAGGAGCAGGAAGTACATTCACCTTTACACTTCAAAAGGGAGAGTGACCTTAAGGAGGAAGGAACATGACAGGTAGGTCTGTTTTAATTGTTGATGATGAGAAGAACATTCGTTTAACTCTGTCCCAAGCTTTAGAGGTCCTGGAAGTGGAAACCGACACCGCTGCAAATGGGGAGGAGGCACTGGCCAAGCTCAAAGAGAAAGAGTTTGGTCTCATTCTTTTAGATCTCAAGATGCCGGGGATGGATGGAATGGAAGTACTCCGCCGGGTTTCTGAGATCCGGCCCGACATCCGTATGATCATTATTACAGCTTATGGAACGGTTGAGTCGGCAGTGGAAGCCATGAAATTAGGGGCTGCTGATTTTATTCAGAAACCATTTGCTACCGAGGAGATACGGGGGTTGGTATCCCGCGTCATGGATAGGGAAAAGATTGACGAACGGAAAGCGGTAGATTATGGGACATCTATCGAACTTGCCAAGCGGTGTATTGGAGAGCGCCATTTCGATGCAGCCATCGAGCATGTCCGCAAAGCCATTTCACTCGATCCCGGCAGGCCAGAGGCATTTAATCTCTTAGGAGCACTCATGGAGATTCGGGGGGATCGTATTGAAGCACAGAAGAATTACAGGGCAGCCCTTTCACTCGACGCTTCCTACGAACCAGCCATTAAAAATCTCCAACGGTCAACAAACGGAAGATGGAGATTAACAGGAGGCATCCTTCTTGGGGATGCTAAAAAGGAAGAAAAGAAGTAATCTCTATGCTAACTTCTTAAGATCTCGTGATATCGAAGGATGGTCTTGGTTGTGACCGGCTGCAATCTTCGCTTCTGTCTTGTCCCGCCAGTTGCAAAAAATTACTACAAGGAGCCGGGCTGGGCTGCTTGAAAAGCCTTACAGCGATACCTTTTAGCGATATGGCACCCTACGTTTCAAACCCATAGGGAGTTCACTAACAGTGACGTCCTGTGTTGCTCATAACTCTTTTTAAAGACTCGCATTTGTAAGGCTTTGAAAATAGTCCTGCCCGATGATGGTTATGCGACATCTGGGTTGTCTGTCCATCGTTTCATCTTTCATTGACAGAAGAGGGATCTTAGAGTAAAGTCCATCCTGGAACAAATCAGAGGGGTCGAACTCTCAATGCCAATGAAAATTCGTATAAGGATTAAGACTTTCTTGTCGAGGCACCTCTCACCTGCGAGGATCTTTGTCCTCAGTTTTGCAGGGGTCATTCTCGCAGGAGGCTTTCTTCTCTGTTTCCCCTTTGCAGCCACCCGGGGACCTCTCCGATTTGTGGATGCCCTTTTTACTTCCACCTCTGCCGTCTGTGTCACAGGGCTTGTCGTGATTGACATCGGTAAGGACCTGACGACTTTGGGTCAGGTGATCACTATTTTCCTTTTCCAAATCGGTGGATTGGGCATCATCACCTTCTCCACGGTCTTCTTTGTTCTGATGGGAAGGGGAATTTCTTTCAAGGGGAGAGACATTGTCCAATCAACCTTTCTCCACACACCTCGAAGAGATTTCATCGTGATTGCCAAGATGGTCCTCTGGTTTACGTTCGTCGCTGAATCCCTTGGAGCCCTTTTCCTCTTCATACGGTTTTCCATGGATTTTCCGCCTGGGACAGCCCTTTATCATGCTGTCTATAACGCGATTTCAGCCTTTAATAATTGTGGGTATTCTCTCTTTTCTGATAATCTCATGGGTTATCAGGGAGATCTCATTGTCAATCTAACGATCATGGGCTTGATTGTTCATGGAGGCATTGGTTTCATTGTGCAGTATGAAGTTCTTTCTTGGTTCAGGGGGGTACAGAAAAAACTATCCGTTCATACGAAAATCGTGGTCATCACCACAACTGTTCTCATTCTTTCTAGTGCGTTCTTGTTCTATCTCTTCGAAAGAAACCACATCATTAAGGATGTCCCAATCCTGAACAAAATCTTAGTCTCTTTCTTCCAATCGGTTACACCCCGGACCGCTGGTTTCAACACCGTAGATATTGGAGCACTCACCAACGCAACCATTCTCCTAATGCTCGTCCTGATGTTTATTGGAGCTTCTCCGGGTTCGACGGGTGGTGGTGTGAAGACAACCAGTGTTGCTCTTCTTCTCATGCTCATGTGGAACCGGGTGAAGGGAAATCTAGATTTGAATATCTTCAACCGAACCATCCCAAGAGAGATCGTCAGCCGATCTATTTCGATCATTTTTGCTTCAGCATTTTCGATCGCGATCATCACATCCGTCCTCTTGATTGCAGGTGGAGGGAAACTTTTCCCTATGGAGAGCCGCCATTTTTTTGTAGAGTATCTTTTCGATACCGTCTCTGCCTTCGGGACAGTAGGGTTGTCTATGGGAGTTACTCCAAAACTGAACGATATCCAGAAATATGCTCTTATTTTGATGATGTTTGCAGGAAGGGTAGGGCCACTGACCCTCGCCTTTTCTCTTTCCCGAAGTAGTGGTGGAAAAGGCTTAACCTATGCAGAAGAAGGAGTCATGGTAGGATAATAATAAAATTGCGGATTGTGGATTTCGGATTGCGGAATATTAATCATTCGAAAAAATGAAGCAAGAAAGAATTGTGGAATGAAGAAAAGATAAGGAAAGATTGAAGAGGAGGAGAAATTAGATGAGACGAGTGGTGGTGATTGGATTGGGAATTTTTGGTTTTAATATTGCAAAAGACCTCTATGAAAATGGGCTTGAAGTCATTGCCATCGATAAGAATAAAGAGGTGATCCAGAAGATCAGGGATTTTTCCACCAAGGCGGTCCTTGCCGACGGAACGGATAAAGAAGTAATGGAGTCCATTGGCATTCAGCCGGAGGATGTGGTTATCATTTCCTTTGGGGAGGATCTGGCTGCGAGTACCCTCATCACCCTTCATCTTAAAGAGATGAAGGTAAAACATATCATTGTGAAGGCACCCAATGAAGATCATAAGCACGTATTAGAAAAGGTTGGGGCAACGGAAGTGATTATTCCAGAAAAAGCGATGGCAGATAAGGTTGCCAAAAGTCTGATCTCACCCAACGTTCTCGATTACATCCCTCTTTCTGAGGATTATACGATTTCTGAAATCGTACCCCCAGCGAGTTTTATGGGAAAGACGATTGGAGAGATCCATCTTAGGAGCAGGTACCATATTGAGGTGATTGCTGTAAGGGAGATGTTGCCCGAACGGATTACAATGGTACCCCGAGCGGAATTTATAATCAAAGACAGTGATATCTTGGTGGTGATTGGCAAAGAGCAAGATATCCAGAAGATCAAATAGAAAACAATCCATTCTATCACCCCGTCACCGTTTCTTTTTACTACTTTTTTCTGGCGGTTTTTTCCAGAGATGACTAAGGTATTTTCACCCTTTCGCTTCTTTTCTGATATCGGATTTTGGATTTCCCTCACTTTTCCAATTAAAACTTTTAATATAGGCATTGGAAGTCGCCATCGGGTAACAGCAGGGATTACCCGTTAGATCCATGCACTGGTATCGTTATCTCTTTGGAGACAGGGGAGGGGTGAATCTTCGACCATGGAGAGGTCTTGATAGAGATTGAGAAAGGAAAGTAAACCCTTCAGACCCCTGTAGGGGCACATTGCGACGTGCCCCTACAAAGGAGGGAAAAGGTGAGATTTTATTTTTAGAAGAGGGATACGAGCCATTGATGAATGATGAGGATCATGGGACCGAAGACCAATGAAACGACGGTCATCAATTTCAGAAGGATATTCATCGAAGGGGCTGATGTATCTTTAAAAGGATCACCCACCGTGTCTCCCACGACCGCGGCTTTATGAGTATCCGAGCCTTTGCCGCCCAGGTTTCCTTCCTCAATCCATTTTTTAGCATTATCCCAGGCTCCACCCGCATTGGCCATCTGAATCGCCAATGGAACGCCTGTGGCAAGTGCCCCTAACAATATTCCTGCCAGCGCCTCTGGCCCGAGGAGGCCACCCAAGACAATGGGGATGACGACAGCAGCGATTCCAGGAATGATCATCTCTTTGAGAGCACCAGCAGTGGTGATGTCGACACAACGGGCATATTCTGCCTTTGCTGTTCCTTCCATCAATCCTTTGATCTCTCTGAACTGCCTTCGCACCTCTTCCACGACATTAAAGGCAGCCCTTCCCACAGCCATCATGGTCGCTCCAGCAAAAAAGTATGGAATGATGGCTCCGATGAAGATCCCAGCAACAATTTTGTAACCCCCTGCACTCATGATATCAATGGCAGAAAGGTTCATCACCTGGGTATAAGAGAAGAAGAGAGCAAGGGCGGTGAGCGCTGCTGAGCCTATTGCAAAACCTTTGGCAATGGCTGCTGTTGTATTTCCTGCTGCATCGAGGGAGTCTGTGATCTTACGGATGTCCTTGCCCATATGGGACATCTCTGCAATGCCACCCGAATTGTCAGCAATCGGTCCATAGGCGTCAACTGCGACCACCATGCCGGTCGTGGCCAACATCCCGATCGCCGATAGAGCAATACCATAGAAACCACCAAATTTAAAAGAGATCAAGATCGCGATCCCAATAACTACCAGAGGAATGACAGTGCTTTTGCAACTCAAGGCAAATCCATATATGATGGTAGTAGCTGAACCGGTCGTGCTCGCCTTTGCCAGATTCTGAATAGACTTTCCAGAGGTGTAATAATAAGCTGTAAAGCCAATCACCATCCCTGCCACAATCCCTGAAAAACTGGCAAAGAAATAGGAAAGATCCCATCCAAACATCACAACCACCAAGAGAAAAGAACCAATGGTATAGAAAACTGCACTTGAGATGGTACCATTGTTAAGAGCCTTTCCAGGATCGGCCTTTTCCCCCGTTCTTACAAAGAAGACCCCCAAGATGGAGGCGATGATTCCGATCGCATAAAGAAGAAAGGAAAGAATCACCCCCTTGATCTTGAGTTCTGGAGTAGGTAAGGTTTGAGTGGCAATGATCACTCCTGAGAGTATTGAACCGATATACGATTCATAGAGGTCCGCACCCATCCCTGCCACATCACCCACATTATCTCCCACATTGTCTGCAATGGTTGCAGGATTTCGTGGATCATCCTCTGGTATTCCTGCTTCAACTTTCCCCACCAAATCAGCCCCCACATCGGCAGCTTTAGTATATACGCCTCCACCTACCCTGGCAAAGAGAGCCACTGAACTGGCGCCCATGCTAAAGCCGGCAATGATACCAGAGGCTTCAGCCATTCTTTCCACCAATCCACCAGGCGCAATAGATCCCAAGATTAAAAAGACTGATGAGAAGGCCAAAAGGCCTAACCCCACAACGGTGAGTCCCATAACCGCTCCTCCCGGGAAGGCAACACCGAGTGCCTGGTTAAATCCTTTTGTTGCAGCCTGTGCGGTTCGGGTATTGGCCCTTGTGGAAATACTCAATCCAATATAACCAGCCGTCAAAGAACAAGCTGCACCTATGAGATAAGAGAGGGCTGTTGAAATGGAAAAAACCCATCCCTGTCCTTTCAGCCCAAGGGCTAGAAGAACGGCCACAATGATGGCAAAAATGCTGATGGCCTTATACTCCCTCTTCAAAAAGGCCATGGCTCCTTCATGAATGGCATCTGAGATGGAAACCATCTGAGGCGTTCCTGGGTCTTGTCTCATCACCTTTCTGGCGATATAAAAAACGAATACCAAAGCAACAATACCTGTGAGTGAAGCAATTCCAATCCATCCCATTTTATCCCTCCGTCCTACCTTTCCTCTGATACTGATGCCGATTCATTTTTGTTCGCACCCCTTCCAAAGGCATCACGTTTGAAGCCTCTGCTACCTGGGTTTGCCAATATAAAACTTTTGGTTTCAAGAGATAACTTTTTAACCTTATCTCCACTCCATGTCAAGGGGTTCAAAGACAGAATGCGCTTTCTTAACTTTGATCGTCAACAGGGAGATCGCCCACTACTTGTTTACTTGCAGGAATGTTAGTAACTTCCAAGGCATTTCTATCCCACCATAGGGGGATAGATAGAAACGTCTAATTCCGGATTTCATTCAATTTTGCCTTAAGGGCCCCCTCTTAACATGGGGGACTCTGCTCCCTTGAAGATCTTGAAGTTTGCGTGTTTTTCCAGAAATCACCAGCGTGATTTCCCCCTTCATCTTCCTTCCGGTTATCTGATTTTGAATTTCGCTCACTTTCCCTCTCAGGATTTCCTCATAAACCTTTGTCAATTCCCGCGTAAGAACGATTTCTCGATCTCCGAGTATGTCGAAGATATCCTGCAAGGTTTCGGAGATGCGGTGCGGGGATTCATAGAAAATAAGGGTTTCTTTGACTTCTCCCAATTGCTGAAGGAGATCCCTCCTCTTTTTTGATTTATGGGGGAGGAAGCCTCTAAAAAGAAAGGCATCGGTCGGAAGACCCGCAGCACTAAGGGCGGCGATCACCGCAGAAGGGCCCGGAATGGGAACAACCGGTATCCGGTTTTCGATGGCCAATCGGATAAGCCGAAACCCAGGGTCGGATATACCGGGTGTCCCGGCATCTGAGACGAGGGCAATTTGATCGCCCTGTTTCAATCTGGAGAGGATAAACTCCCTCTTCTTTAATTCATTTCCCTCAAAATAACTGGTGAGCGGTGTGCGGATGCCAAAGTGCTTAAGAAGGAGGCTCGTATGTCGGGTGTCCTCTGCAGCAATCAAGTCCACCTCCTTTAAGGTTCGAAGGGCCCTTAGGGTGATGTCTTCCAGGTTCCCAATCGGAGTGGAAACAATATAAAGAGTGCCTTTTGTTGGTTTGAAAGAAGGGGATACCATTCATTCACCGGAATCGCAATCTCATCATTTCGAACAAATCAAATTCCAGTAACCGGATAATCATCAATGATTCAAAAGAACAAGTTTGGGTATGGGTCATTGAAATTTATTAACAACATATCACCTCCCCATGAATTGATCAACCCCATTGTTGAAAATCATAATGTTCAAGATCAGATAAAAAAGTAGGATAGGGAGGTTGGGCTTCTCTCTTTGTCTTGTGTGCACAACTACGGGGTCGAGACGTTAAAAGGTAGAAAAAAAATATTGACAAATCGGCTCGAAACCATTAAAAATAGAGTCAACTCAAAAAGTTACAGGAAAAGATGCTATGCCCGAAGAGGTGTCAGGAGAGAAGAAGGCACTTGATCTCGCTGAGGAAATGCCTTTAGTCGAGGGATTGGAGGCAGACGAAGAGCTCCTCCTGGCCAGAGATCTAATTAGATCCTTCATTAAGGGGATTAAGGCCTTTCAATTTTATCCACCCGATAACCCTATCCTTAAGGGATTTCGAGAACTGCTTCCAAAGAAATTCAATTTCTTCTTAAATAAATACAATTCCTTCATTATTCAGATTGGAGAATATGACCTCTCTTTTAAGGGGAAAGTCTTATATGAGAACAGGAACATAAAGAACAGTTTAGCCTTCCTCTTTTACAAAGATGGGTTGAGGGAACTCCGGTTCATGAAAGGGTTGGAAGAGTGGGAGATTCAGGGATTGATCGACATCATTGTACAGAGTGATCGTATCAATCAATTAGAGGATGATTTCGTCACCTTATTGTGGGAGAAGGATTTCGTTCACATCGGTTATTTGGCCACTGATGAATTCCTGGATGAAATGCCAGTCCTCATCCCTGAAAGTGTCGAACAATTCAGAAAGGAACTTGTATTCAAACCCGCCGCCCACCATGTCGAGGTGGATGTTTTCGAAGAAGATATGGAAGAGGCTGATTTGGATAAGGCCCTAACAAAGCTGATTGAGGAACTTCATTCCTTTGTATCGAATCGAAAGGTTTATACCCTTACTCCCGATGAAGTGGAGAGGCTGCGAAAGGAAGTCGCGGAAGAGATCAGCCCGACCTTTGTCTTTAATATTATTGACACTCTTTTCGACATCTTGGTTCTGGAAAGAGAGCCGGAACCGTATCAAAATGCGGTCAATATCCTCAACAAAATACTCGACGCCCTTTTGACCCTCGGCGAGTTCCAAAAAGCCAGCGATCTATTGAAACGGTTTTATAAGACACTCAAGACCTCTGAGCTTCTGGATTGGCAGGCCGAAATTATGCGGAAGTTTATCTTTGAGGCCGGTGAGGAGGAACGGATCGAACGGATTGGGAAGGTTCTGGAAAGGGAAGAAACAATTCGATTGGAGGATGTCACCAGCTACCTGACTCTCCTTCAACGGAACTCCGTCAAACCCCTCATCAAATTGCTGGCGGAACGCAAAAAATCAAAGACAAGAAGAGTCATCTGCGATGCCCTCTCTGAAATCGGAAGGAACGCCATTGAACTGTTTACCCCCTTTATGGATGACCCACGGTGGTATCTGGTCCGCAATATCACCTATATCTTAGGCCGGATCGGAAAGGAGGAATCCCTTCCTTACATACAAAAGGCATTCAATCATGCGGAGGTTCGAGTGAGAAGGGAGGCCCTCCAGGCATTGGGGTTAATCGGTGCTCCCAAGGCCGTTGGGTTGCTGGTGAAGGCCCTGACGGACGAAGACGCTCGCATTCGGTCGATGGCGGCCATTAATCTTGGGAAGGTGGGGAAAAAGGCCGGTCTGGTTCCTCTTTTGGAAGTGGTCCAGTCAAAGGAATTTCAGAAAAGGGAATCGTCGGAGACAAAAGCCTTCTTCGATGCGATCGGGATGTCGGGCTCCAATGAATCCATCCTTGTTCTCCGGCAATTGTTAGAACGAAAGAGCTGGTTCGGTCGGGGGAAGACGGACGAGATTCGTATCGGAGCAGCCAATGCCCTGGCCATGATTGGAACTCCCGAAGCAAAGGCCATCTTGATGTCAGGAAAGGATTCGAAGGATGAATCGATCCGCGATGCCTGTCTCCAGGCGTTGAGGACTAAACCCTCTAAGGAGTCATTGGTCTAATGCCAGAAAAAGTACCCTCCGTCGACCATGAACATCTCCCCACCCAAATGGGGACAGAATTTATCATGGCGTTTTACCGCCTGCTCAAAGGGACCACTCTTTATAATCGAAATAACATTGTTATCGATCGCCTTACCCAAGAGTGCCTCCAGGTGATCAACAACATCATGAAATCAGAGGGCCGTCTTTTCCTTAAGATCGTCCGCGACAATTTGTTCTTCAACAATCACAAAATCCATGTGAAAGCTGACTATTATTCGATTATAAGAGGCTATCTGCAGGAGATGAGAAATCGATGGATTGGGGAGTTGGAATTTACGGAGGAGGTGAATGGGGAGCATCTCAAAGATTTGATCTACCTCCTTTCAGGACTGGAGGAGAAGAACGAGATCAATTATCTCTACGTCAACCGACAGTTGGAATATCGAGGTATCGACACCATCAGTGTGGGCAAATTGGAGTTTTTTAAAGACGAAGAGATCTATGCCGATTCGAAGGATAAGAAACGATTTTCGGATGAGGTTTATTTTAAGTCCATCGGTTTAGTCAAGGAAGTGGTGGATAGCGTTAGGAACCAGAAAGTGCTCAATGTTCGAAAGGCAAAGCGCCTGATGCAAGGCGCGGTGAATGCCATCATGCAAGATGAATCAAGTTTGTTGGGATTGGCAAACATTAAGAATTATGATGAGCATACTTTCAACCATTCCGTCAATGTGGCCATCTATGCCATGGCCATCGGCCAAAGGCTCGGGGTTCCAAAGAAATACCTCTCCCAATTAGGTATGGCAGGTCTATTCCATGATATTGGAAAGGTCAGTATTCCGAAGGAGATGCTTGACAAGAACGGGAAACTGTCGCCGGAGGAATTGGCGGTCGTGCGATCTCATCCGATCATGGGAGCAGAGACCGTGATGCGGATGAAGGAGTGGGGAGAGCTTTCCACCCGAATGATTGATGCGGCTTTTGAGCACCACCTCAAATACGATTTAAGCGGCTATCCGAGACCGACTCAAAAGAGGAAGATCACCCTCTTCGGTAAGATCGTCGCCCTCGCTGACTTTTACGATGTCTTGGTAAGGCCGAGGGGAGATCGGCGATTCCCCTATGTCTCCGAAAAAATCTTGGGGATCATGCTGGAACGGAGCGGAAAAGATTTCGACCCTGCCCTGGTCAAAGTTTTCATCAACATGATTGGAGTCTTTCCTCTTGGTACGTTGGCCTTATTGAATACCAATGAAATGGGGATTGTCGTTCACATCCAGGAGGATAGCGAACTCATCGATCGGCCGAAGGTCATGCTCCTCCAATACAGTGATGGTGAATATCAGAAGGGCGAGGTGGTGGATCTCAGAGAGTTGGATGAGAAGACCGGGGAATTTAAGCGAACCATCGCAAAGACCCTTGATCCGAACGACTATCATATCAATGTAGGCGAATATCTTATCTAAAACAATTGAGGGATTCATGAATTTAGGAATTCCTCAATTCCTTAATCCCTAAATGCCTCAATCCCTGGATTCCTAAATTTCATTTGGTTTTCTTCTTTTTGGCCTCCTCCCATAACCGATCCATTTCGATGAGGTTGGACTCATGGAGGGATTTTCCTTTCTTTCGGAGCGACGTCTCAATGTAATGAAATCGCATGGTGAACTTCTCAAGGGTTCTCCTCAATGCTTCCTCTGGATTGATGTGGAGAAAACGGGCGATGTTGGTCAGCACAAAGAGGAGGTCTCCGAGTTCTTCCATTATCCTCCTTCGATTCCGAAGGGAAAGGGCTTCTTTGAACTCCTCGATCTCTTCGTCCAGTTTTTTTAAGACCCCTGCGATATTTGGCCAATCGAACCCTGCTTGGGAAGCGATTTTTGTCAATTGATAGGCCTGCAAAAGAGAAGGGGAATCTTTCCGCACCCCTTCTAAGATGGATCGCTTCACTTTATCGATTGATTTCATCTTTGACCCCTCGAAGAAGATTCTATCCCCCTTTTTCTTCATCCGCCTACCCTAGGGACCACGGGCTTAGCCGTGGGGCTCCATTCTCGTGCAAGCCTCCGAACCATTAAAAACTTGATAAGTTCCTGTTTTTATGTTAATTAATTTTCTTTAAAATAAAGGATTTTGAAATTTTATTCAATCCAAGATAACATGGTGCTCAGGATTTTCATGCTCGTTCTCAATTCCCATACCCCTTGCATCCTTTCCAGTGGAACATTGCCCCAAGGTATGGACTGGCTCAACGAGGCAGCGGCCAAAACTTGCATTCTTGCATAGATCCAAAGAGAGAGGAAAAACAATGGATTATCGCCAGACACTGAACCTCCCTAAAACCGACTTTCCGATGAAGGCCAATTTGGCAAAGAGGGAACCTGATCTACTAAAGGAATGGGAGGCCAAGGGAATTTATCGCCAACTCAGCCAGCAGGCAAAGGGGAGGACCAAATATATTCTCCACGACGGCCCTCCTTATGCCAATGGGAACATCCACATCGGGACCGCCCTGAACAAAATCCTGAAGGACTTTATTGTGAAGTCCAAGTTCATGGCCGACTACGATAGTCAGTATGTTCCGGGGTGGGATTGTCACGGGTTGCCTGTTGAACACGAGGTCGAGAAGAGCCTCGGTTCGAAGAAAGGGGGACTTTCCATTGTTGAAATACGGAAACGGTGCCGGGATTATGCTGCTAAGTTTGTGGGGATTCAAAGGGAGGAGTTTAAGCGGCTTGGAGTTTTTGGCGATTGGGAGAACCCCTATCTGACCATGAATTTTAGTTACCAGGCAACGATTGTGAGAGAATTTGGTAAGTTTCTTTTGGACGGCTCGGTCTACAAGGGAAAGAAACCGGTCCATTGGTGCCCCACTTGCAAGACGGCATTGGCTGAGGCCGAGGTGAAATATGAGGATCACCGTTCCCCATCGATTTATGTAAAATTTAAGATGGTCTCCGATATCGGGGATATATTCCCAAGCCTGAAAGGGAAACCCGTCTCGGTCATCATCTGGACGACCACTCCTTGGACGATTCCAGCCAATTTGGCGATTGCCCTCCATCCGGACTTCACCTATGTGGCGGTTGATGTGAAGGGAGAAGTTTATATTTTAGCGGAGGGACTCTTGGAAGTGGTCATGGAAAAATTTGGTATCGAAAAGTATCAGGTTTTGGAGAAATTTCCAGGAAAAAAATTGGAAGGACTCAAATGCCGACATCCGTACCTCGACCGAGATTCACTCCTCATCCTTGCTTCCTATGTGACGTTGGACGCAGGAACGGGCTGCGTCCACACCGCCCCCGGCCATGGTCAGGAGGACTACGAAAGTGGAGTTCAGTATGGCTTAGAGATTTATAGCCCCGTGGATGATGACGGCCGATTTACAAAGGAGGTTCCTTTCTTCGCTGGGCAATTCGTTTTCGATGCCAATGATGGGGTGAATCAGAAACTTACCGAAGTGGGAGCCCTTCTGAAAACAGAGATGATGGTACACTCTTATCCTCATTGTTGGCGTACCAACGACCCGATCATCTTCCGGGCAACAGAGCAGTGGTTCATCTCCATGGATAAAAAGGGATTGAGGCAGAATGCCCTTCGATCGATCAATGAGGTGACCTGGATTCCTCCGTGGGGAAGAGATCGTATCTACGGAATGATTGAAAACCGACCGGATTGGTGTATTTCCAGACAGAGGGCCTGGGGGATTCCCATCACCGTCTTCTACTGCTCCGCTTGCAAACAGCCCCTTGTCAATCGGGAGACCATTCAACACGTCGCCCATCTTTTTGAGGAGAGAGGAGCGGATATCTGGTTTGAAGAAGGGGTTCATCACCTCTTGCCAAAAGGGATGTGTTGTGCTCAATGTGGAGGAAAAGATTTTACAAAAGAAATGGACATTCTGGATGTCTGGTTCGATTCAGGGGTCTCTTATGCGGCCGTCTTGGAGAGCCGGGATGATCTTCAATTTCCTGCCAGTCTTTATCTGGAGGGGAGCGATCAACATCGGGGGTGGTTCCACAGTTCCCTTCTGACCTCCGTCGGGACAAGAGGCCGTGCCCCTTATTTTTCGGTCCTCACCCATGGATTTGTGGTGGATGGAGAGGGCAAAAAGATGTCCAAGTCCGCAGGGAATGTGATCGCACCCGAAGAAGTCATTAGCAAATTGGGAGCGGATGTCCTGAGGTTATGGGTCGCGGCAGAGGATTATAAGGATGACATTAAGATCTCCAACGAAATCTTGAAACGGTCGGCTGACGCCTACTTTCGTATTCGGAACACATACCGTTTCCTTTTAGGGAACCTCTATGACTTTGATCCAGAGAAAGACCGTATTCCCTATCGTGAACTCCATGAGATGGACCGATGGGCCCTCCATCGACTTCAAAAACTGATCTCCAGGGTTCGGGAAGCTTATGAGAATTTTGAATTCCACATCGTCTACCATAGTGTCCAGATTTTTTGTGCTGTTGAAATGAGCGCCCTCTATTTTGATATCCTGAAGGATCGACTTTATACGTTTTCAGGCCCTTCTTCAGGCCGAAGATCAGCCCAGACGGCCCTTTATGAAATTTTGAAAACCCTGACCCGCCTCATGGCTCCTATTCTTTCTTTTACGGCAGAAGAAGTTTGGAGATATATTCCGGCAGAGTCAGGGAGGGCCGAAAGTGTTCACCTGACGCTGTTTCCTGAATTGCAAAGCGAATATTTGGATGATGCACTGAGCGAACGATGGGAGCGCATTTGGGAGATCCGGGCTGTGGTGACCAAGGCCTTAGAGGAGGCCCGAAAGGAAAAGGTGATCGGACTCTCCCTGGATGCCCAAGTTTACCTCTATCTACCTGAGAAGATCTATCACTTTCTCCAACCTTACGAGAAGGATCTGAAATCCATCTTCATTGTATCCTCGGTCGCTCTTCATCCTGCCGCAAGTGGGGCGATAGATGAGAAAGAGGTGAAGGCGGAGATTTTCCGTGCAGATGGGAAAAAGTGCGAACGATGTTGGAATTATGATGTGAGCGTGGGCCACCATTCGGAGCATCCCACCATCTGTCAGAGATGCGTCGAGGCCATCCAATAATAGAATTGCGGATTGCAGATTGCGGAATGCGGAATGGACCCAATGGAGCACATAGCGAAAATAAAAAAGAGCAAAAAGGTCTTTTACGCTATGCCCCATGCGCTTTACGCTATGGGAGCAGCCGACAAGGCTGTGAGTCTAAAGGGGTGAAAGTCCCCTACCGTCAATTGCCCGATTCGGACGGTTAGCATATCTGACGTACAGGGAGGAAACGAACTATACGAGGCTCAGAAG